>ERZ777011.805-NODE-805-length-43055-cov-11.212419_pt1 | contig 43055 bp, 29 predicted proteins | sample MGYA00374964_ERZ777011 | MGnify/ENA primary metagenome ERZ777011 (study PRJEB29310, sample SAMD00008975) | mouse gut metagenome | study: EMG produced TPA metagenomics assembly of the Metagenome analysis of fecal microbiota from mouse which was promoted...
TAGGACACATGCCTCTCACGCATGTAATACGAGTTCGATTCTCGTACCCACTACCATCTGATTACGAGCCTCTTGCTAACAAGTAAGGGGCTTTTTCATTGCCCCTATATCTAATCAAAGTATCATTTTTTTATGTCAACCGTTTTTAGTATTTTTGCACACATAAAGACAGAAAAAACATGGATACACTATTAAGAGAAACTGTAAATGCTGTTGTCAATTCCCGCTTTCCGGAGATGAGTATAGAAGGAAGACGGCAGATAGAAAGCATACTGATTCGTGAAGAGTTTCCCAAAGGAGCCATAGCACTCAACGAAGGAGAAGTAGCCAACGAAATTGTTTTTGTAGGAAAAGGTATGCTTAGGCAATACTATTACAAAAACGGGAAAGACGTGACCGAGCATTTCTCATACGAAGGATGTATCGTGATGTGCATTGAAAGTTTTCTGAAGCAAGTACCCACCCGGCTAATGGTGGAAACTCTTGAACCTTCCATTATCTACTTATTCCCCCGCGACATGATACAAAAATTAGCGAGAGAGAACTGGGAAATCAACATGTTCTATCAAAAGATATTGGAGTACTCTTTAATCGTATCACAGATTAAAGCAGACTCCTGGCGTTTCGAATCCGCTCGCGAACGTTATAACCTCTTGCTCGAAACACATCCGGAAATCGTCAAACGTGCGCCTTTGGCACACATCGCTTCCTATCTTCTGATGACACCGGAGACACTAAGCCGTGTACGCTCCGGCGTTCTATGATTTTAGCGGCTTTTCCGGTATTCTTTAGGAGACATACCAGTGTAATGCTTGAAGTATTTCCCGAAGAAAGACTGGTTTGCAAAATTCAGCCGGTCGGCAATCTCTTGTATATTCATACCTGAAGAATTCAGGAGGGCTTTCGCTTCCAGAACCACCAGCTCGTCAATCCACTCTCCCACCGTTTTCCCGCTGACTTCTTTCACTACTCCCGAAAGATGTTTCGGTGTCAGACACAGTTGGTCGGCATAGTATTTTACGCTGCGCTCAGACTGGTAAGACTCCACCAGAGACTCATAAAAGCGTTCGAAGATATACTCTTTCCGGCTTTTATTCTTGATCGTAGCAGCGTTTGCGGGCGCATGATTAGCAAAAACAGTGCAAAGCTCGAAAAAGAATCCCTGCATCAGTCCCGTTACCACTTCCCTACGGTATAAAGCTTCCTTATTCCTCAACCGTTTCCTGATAAACGCGTGATACTCCTTCACCACCTCCTGCTCGTGCGGAGTGAGATCGAAACACGGATAATCTTTCAGATAGAAAAACAAAGAAAGCACATTTCCGAGCTTAGGCAACGCCTCCAGCAAGTTCTTCGACACAGCAAAGAAAATGGCTTTAAAATCGTGACTGAAATGCCGCTGCTCAACAATCTGATTAGGCAGTGCTATTACCATCCGTCCGGGACACAATTGAAATTCACACAGATTGATCTTAAAAGTACCGGTACCCTCCAGGCAAAGCCCCACTGTCAACACTTCCAGTTTGGTAGGTCCGTTATACAACGATATAACGCTCTCCGTATCGAAAAACGCTATATCGTTATCAACAACATCAATATTGCCGGCATCTATATGTTTAGAATGAACTACCGAAGAAATACCTACTTTCGGAACACTTTGAATATCCATACTCTCTCTTTTTTACCGACAAATATACCAGCATTCAATCAGATATACAAGCCGACCGACAGCATTACCGGACATAAAGAACACTTTTAGGCACTTATCGAACAAACCGAGACGCCCTGCTTGCTGACCTGATAAGATCATCCGGATCAGTTCGAAAGTCTTGTGGGCATGTTATGTTAATACGCATGTGTCATTCATTAATTGAGTTGTAAATACAGTAAAACTTGTCGGGTTTAGCAGATTTATATGTATTTTTGCCGCTCATTTACTGTCAAAAAATACAATTTATGGAATTATTTCACAAGATGATTTCCGGATTTTTGGGCATACCGGAAAGACAAATAAGCAGCACGCTCCATCTTTTGGGCGAAGGTGCTACGATTCCTTTCATCAGCCGATACCGCAAGGAAGCCACTGGCGGGCTGGATGAGGTGCAGATAGAGCAGATCAAAGAGCAACACGATAAGTTGTGCGACATCGCCAAACGGAAAGAAACGATTCTCGCCACCATCACCGAACAGGGCAAACTGACTGCCGAACTGGAGAAGCGCATCAACGACACCTGGAGCCCTACGGAACTGGAAGATATATACCTCCCTTACAAACCCAAGCGGAAGACACGCGCCGAAGTGGCCCGCCAGAAAGGACTGGAGCCGCTTGCCACCATCCTGCTGTTGCAACGGGAAAACAACCTTAGCGCCAAAGCCGCTTCCTTTGTGAAAGGCGAAGTGAAAGACATGGAAGATGCGCTGAAAGGTGCACGCGACATTATCGCGGAGCAGGTGAACGAAGACGAGCGTGCCCGTAACGCCGTACGTAACCAGTTCGGGCGACGGGCAGAGATTACGGCAAAACTAGTCAAAGGAAAAGAGGAAGAAGCAGCAAAATACCGCGATTATTTCGATTTCTCCGAGCCACTGAAACGTTGCACGTCTCACCGCCTGCTCGCCATCCGCCGGGCAGAGTCGGAAGGGTTGCTGAAAGTGTCTATCCAACCCGACGACGAGGCATGCATCGAACGTTTGGAACGCCAATTCGTACGTGGCAACAACGAATGTAGCCGTCAAGTGGGCGAAGCCACAACGGATGCTTACAAACGTCTGCTCAAGCCTTCCATCGAAACAGAATTTGCCGCCCAATCCAAAGAGAAAGCCGACGACGAAGCGATTCGCGTATTTACCGAAAACCTCCGCCAGCTCCTTCTCGCTGCGCCGTTGGGACAAAAACGGGTGCTCGCTATCGACCCCGGATTCCGTACCGGATGTAAGGTGGTTTGCCTCGATGCGCAAGGCAATCTGTTGCACAATGAGAATATCTATCCGCACCCTCCTGTCGGCAAGACCGGCGAGGCTGCTTCGAAACTTCGCAAGATGATTGAGGCGTACCAGATAGAAGCCATCTCCATCGGCAACGGAACGGCAAGCCGGGAGACGGAAGATTTCATCAACAGTCAGAGTTTCGACCGCCAGATCCCCGTGTTTGTAGTCAGCGAGCAGGGTGCTTCCATTTATTCGGCTTCCAAAATTGCCCGCGACGAGTTTCCGGATTACGACGTAACGGTGCGTGGGGCAGTCTCCATCGGGCGCCGCCTGATGGACCCGTTGGCAGAGTTGGTGAAGATAGATCCCAAGTCTATCGGCGTGGGTCAGTACCAGCACGATGTAGACCAGGCGAAGCTGAAGAAAGCACTCGACCAGACGGTAGAAAACTGCGTGAACCAGGTCGGGGTAAATCTGAATACGGCAAGCAGTCATCTGCTTACCTATATTTCCGGTTTGGGTCCGCAACTGGCACAGAACATTGTCAATTACCGGGCAGAGAACGGAGCTTTCAGTTCGCGGAAAGAACTGATGAAAGTGCCGCGCATGGGCGCCAAAGCCTTCGAGCAATGTGCCGGATTTCTTCGCATCCCCGGAGCTAAAAATCCGTTGGACCGCACCGCCGTGCATCCGGAAAGCTACCACATCGTAGAGCAAATGGCAAAAGACCTGAAATGCACCATCGACGAGTTGATAGCCGACAAGGAACTCCGCCGGAAGATCCGTATTTCCGACTACATCACTCCCACCGTCGGACTACCTACCCTACAGGACATTCTGCAAGAGCTCGACAAGCCGGGACGTGACCCGCGCAAGGCTATCAAAGTCTTCGAGTTCGACAAGAACGTACGCACCATAGCCGATTTGCGCGAAGGGATGATTCTTCCGGGCATTGTAGGCAATATCACCAATTTCGGGGCGTTTGTCGATATCGGAATTAAGGAGAACGGCCTTGTACACCTTTCTCAATTGGCGGAACGGTTCATTTCCGACCCGACAGAAGTGGTGTCCATCCACCAGCACGTCATGGTGAGGGTGATGAGTGTAGATGATGCCCGCAAACGGATTCAGCTTAGCATGATCGGGGTGCCGCAAGACTGATTGCTTCTTGTTTCTCTCCCCACCACACGATCAGAATCGTACATACAATCATAAGTACGGTGCAGATGAGCGAGCCTTCAAAACCGAAGGCTCCGCCATTCAGCACGTTTTCTTCGGGCATGCGCAAAGTCAGCACACTGGTGGTGAAGTTGTTTCCGCTTACCTGATAACCGAGAATGGGGCCTTGAATCCAATTCCAGAAAAGATGGAGCGAGACAGGGAAACACAGGTTGCGCGTATAGAGATAGGAAGCTCCCAGCAGCACGCCTGCCAGCAACAGGTTGAGCATGGGCAGGAAAGCGATTTCGGGATTGAAGATGTGCATAAAGGCGAACAACGCTGCCGAGACGAAAAGTGCCGCGAATTTATTCATGGTAGTGTGCAGCAGGCGTCCGAGGATATAGCCGCGCATCAGTATTTCTTCGAACAAGGCGACCAGCAGGAAAAACACCCACGAGCCCAGCAGCTCTAACGGCTCGAACTGGAAACCGGTGACTTCTATTTCTCCCAGAATGAGCGAGATTCCGAAGCCGGACAGATAGAGCAGGATTGCCATCAGGAAGCCATACCACAGCCCCTTGACGTGTCCTCTTAAGGAGAGTCCCAAATCAGAAAACGGACGGCGTTCGAGGCGGAGCATGGGAAGGGCGGCGGTGAGAACGGCAAGCAGCATACTGGCTTCGAGGATAATGTATCCCACCACTCCCGGCTGACAGGCTTCCACACCCGGCTGACAGACGTCCACACCTCCCGGCATCAACGACAAACATCCGCGCGCCAGCGCACCATACAATCCGAGAAGGATGAAAAGTATCACAATAAACAGCGGGATACAAGCCCACACAGGAAGTCTTCGGGGTTCTTTGCCCCCAGCCATGTTGTCTGCCTCCATTTTTACCATTTGTTAATCCGGTTACAAAATTAGCTATAAAACATAAAAAAACATCATGTATTGTCTATTTTTCCTATATTTGCCCACCAAATCAACAAAATTATGAAAATTAAAATCCTATTGATAAGTTTCTTATTGGCGGCTAATGCGTTAGGAGCAGCAGCCCAAGTGAGTAAAACGTATTATGTAAGCAAACCCGGCACGCTGATTTCCATGATGACGGAAGAGGAAGCCAACAGCATCACCCATCTCACGCTGACCGGCAAACTGAACGCGGAGGACTTCCGCCATCTCCGCGACGAATTTGAGAATCTGAAAGTATTGGATATTTCGAACGCCGAAATCAAGATGTACAGCGGGAAAGCAGGCACGTATCCCAACGGGAAATTCTATATTTATATGCCGAATTTCATTCCTGCATACGCTTTCTCGAACGTGGTGGACGGAGCTGCAAAAGGCAAAGCCACGCTGGAGAAAGTGATTCTTTCGGAGAAAACAAAGAATATCGAAGATGCCGCCTTCAAAGGTTGCGAGAACCTGAAAATCTGCCAAGTCCGCAAGAAGACAGCTCCCAACCTGTTGCCGGAAGCGTTGGCAGACAGCGTTACCGCTATCTTCGTCCCCCTGGGCAGCAGCGACGCTTACCGCAACAAGGACAGATGGCAGAACTTTGCGTTTATCGAGGGGGAACCGGTAGAAACTACCCTGCAAGTGGGCGCCATGGGCAAACTGGAAGAAGAGATTCTGAAAGCGGGACTGCAACCCGGAGACATCAACTTCCTGACCGTTGAGGGCAAGCTGGACAACGCCGACTTCCAACTGATCCGCAATTATATGCCGAACCTCGTCTCCGTCGATATTTCCAAAACGAACGCAACGGCTATCCCCGACTTCACTTTCGCACAAAAGAAGTATCTGCTGAATATAAAATTGCCTCATCATCTGAAATCTATCGGACAGCGGGTGTTTAGCAGCTGCGGCCGCCTCTGCGGCACGTTGGAGCTGCCTGCCAGTGTGACGGCTATCGAGTTCGGTGCTTTTATGGGATGCGAACGTCTTCGCTGTGTGTCGGCTACCGGAAACAGGATTACGACGCTGGGCGATCATTTGTTCGGGGAGGGAGTTCCGAGCAAATTGGTTTATAAGAAATAAAGTAAGGCTCTAGAAAATACCCTGATATAAATTGATGATCAGTCAACTTATATCAGGGTAAAAACATTAGCGATTCTTTAAAAAGTATCTTTACAGATTCATCGCATTACCGCCCAATACGCCTGCTACTGCCGACGCCACTGCGATGACTACTTTCAAAATCATATCCCAAAGGGATTTCTTGACTGCCATAACTTTACACACCTCCTTTCCATACTCTTTTTTAATAGTACAAGCTTATTCATTACTTTCAAAACTCCGCCTTCACCTCGAAGCACGGACACGCCTTGATCCACTCTTCCGGCTCAATCTCCCCGTTTCCATTGCGGTCGGGACTTAAATCGCGGTGACCGCACACCCGGCTACCGGGAAAAGTCTTGAGCAATTGATGAACCAGCAGCTTGAGTGACGCCCGCTGTTCCGGTGTCCGCGTGTCTGCCGGAGAGCCGTGGACATCCAAACCGCCTTCATAGCAGACGCCTACCGAGTGAGCGTTGAATCCTTTCGCATGCGCGCCGATACGTTCAATCGGTCGGGTGAGGTGCACGGTTCCGTCTTTGCGGATGTAGTGGTGATAACCTGTTCCGTTAAACCCACGCCGACGGTGTTGCGTTTCCAAGTCATCCGGCGTGAGAGAACGGTCGGCACGAGTGGCGGAACAGTGGATCACGATCAAATCAATCTTTCTTATCATAGTGTTATTATTTTTCTTATCAGTTGTAAACATCATCTGCACTCTATGAACTAAGCTGCCGGATCCGGTGCTTCACCGCTACCGCCTCCATTGCCTCCACCGATATCTTCTCCGTTGCCTTCATCGCCGGGATCTTCGCCCTCGTCTTTCTTCTTCTTGGGCGCGTCGAGGTCCAGAAACTCGATTTTCTCACCGGCAAGAGTCGACGTCAGATTAGGACGGACACTGCTCGAAGGACGGAAATTGATATGCACCGCTTTGATGTTCTTCATCGTACACTCATCTTTCGTGTCCACTCCCCGCGTGGTAGCGGAAAGGCTGAACACACCAAAATTATGGATATTGACGGATTTACCGTCGAACAGCGCCGCACGCATCGCTTCTACAAAATTGGTCAGTACGCTCTGAATGTCGCCCAGCGACAAGGAACTTTTCTCTTTCATCGTGTGAGCGAGTTTATACAGGTCTACACTCTGTCCCTGCGTCACAAGTTGCGGATGATACTTCACCACCCCGTCAGCCTTTCTCGGGTCTTTACGACCCATTCTTTTAAATGGTATTGCCATGATAAATTGAATTTTGAAAATTAATAATTTAAAATTTAAAAAAAACGAACATTAATAATTAGAAAAGCAAGCTTTATAATTAATAAGACAAGCTTTAATAATTAAAAAATAAATGTTACAAGTTGCGGTTGCTTCAACCTGCATCGGAAGGAAAGGAACGAGCTCTGTTTCTTTTTCTTTCGATGCCTCAAAGGTAGTGTATTACAAGGGGATGAGATGACGTACTTTGTCTTACTTTGACCTAGTTTGTCTTACTTTCATTCAGAATGTATTTACTTTTATTCAGAGTGTATTTACTTTCATTCAGAGTGATTTTATTTTACTTGCATACTTGGAAAAGCGGGAGATTTTCCGTATATTTGGAATACGATAAAATTAATTTTCCAAAAGAGATGAAAGCTGTAAAAGAAGAAATGAAAGCTGTAAAAGAAGAAATGGCGGAGGAGCCGTTTGTCATACGTCCGTATTTGAAATCGGAGCTGGCACATTTGTACAATCCTTATGTACCGTTGGTGTATGCCATGCGGAAAATGAGGGAGTGGATCAGAAATAACAAGGAATTATATGATGCAATGTATAGCGGAGGCGAGGGAAAAAACGATCACGCTTATAGTGCAAGGCAAGTACGGCTCATCGTGAAGTATCTCGACGAACCATGAATCTTTTTAGAATAAGTGCTGATTAGCTATAATGAAAAAAAAATTAGCTATAATGAAATCGGGATTAGCTATAATGAAAACAAGATTAACTATAATGAAATCGAACTGACGTTATTATATCGAACTGACATTATAATAATGACATTATAATAATGTACTCGCGCGCAGGCGCGAGAGAATATTCTTTTTATATAGAAAAAGCGTGTAATTGAGGTAGAGGGGTTCCCCCTCAATTACACGTTTTTTTCCATCAAATAAATCTATGAAGAGAATAAAGAATAAATAGCATGAAGAGAATAAATAGCATAAGTAAACGATGGGAACAAAATAAAATGTACCTTTACACCTTTTTAAAAAAAAATATTTTTTAACAGTAACCAAATAACACTTAAAATCATGAGAAAAAAGACATTTTTTCCGAAGGCTTCGTTTACCAGAACAAGCAGGCTATAACGCTCGAAAAAGGAGAATTCCCCCAAGTATCCCGTTTTATCACGCGCATACTTGGCACGGTCAACAACCTGTACAACAACAGAATAGTGGTACTCCCAGCCGACCGCAAGAAGTTTCTCCTTCCCTTCGTCCACCTTTGCTATGACCACGACTCTCCTTTTAAGATTAAAGGTCCCAAATTCTTTGCAGAGTTGTTGTATATGGCAGTTGATTTCAAGAAATCGAACGATTCGGACGAATCATTAATCGTGGAAGATATTGATTATGAGATACAAAGGCTAAAAAGAACACTCCTTGATGATTAACATTTAAGAAGCAACCGTTAAAAAACTGCTTTTTGAGTGCAAAAAGCAGTTTTTTTTATCCACAAAAAAAGCCGTCCTTTGCGACGTGTTAATATTGGCACAACTTAAATTCACATCAATAATTATAATGAACAACATCCTAATAACCACATACAGAGGGTTATCACTCGTATCGGGAAGCATCAGCATCGGGCAAATGTTCGAATTTATCCGGGGGAATGTCTACCGGGACAGAATCCGGAGACTCCGGGAAGCAATGGACGAAGGAGACACGGTGAAGGCAGACCGCATGAAGAAGCAACTGCCCTACCACACCATCACCGCCACCTACGCCAAGGAAAGGCTTGCCTACAGCCTGGACAAGTATCAGGACATCATCACGCTCGACTGTGACGACATGCCGGCAGAAAAACTCCCGGAATTCCGACAACTGGCGAACGATTGCCCCGACACGCTGGGCAGCTTCGTCAGCCCCCGGATGCACGGGCTGAAAATCTTCGTCTACCTCACCGGCAAGGAAGCGGAAGCCCTGCGCGCCGAACTGAACGCATTGGGAACCGTAGACTTCACCACCCTCGAACGCTACCACCACCGCATGTACACGCTGGCAAGCAGCCAATACGAAAAGCTGCTACAGACGAAAGTGGACACCAGCGGAAGCGACCCGGGACGCGGTTTCTTCGTGTCGCACGATCCGGACGCGTTCCTCTCTGCCGAACGGCTGGAAAACGTGAAGCCGCTGACCGTAAAAGTGACTCTGCCCACCGAAGAGGAATGTAAAAAAAGGAAACGCAAGAATCCGGTCCGGCGCTCCCCTCTCCTCCCCGTGCAGGAGAACGCGTCGCCCATCGACCTGCAAGTGCAACTCGACTTCCGCAAGGCGCTGGAGTACACCAAACGCAAAGAACGTCTCGAAGTAGGCAACCGCGACAATTTCTTCTATTGCCTCGGCAACCAGTGTTACCACCGCCATATCACGGAAGAGGAAGCCATCAGCCTGGCACACAGCCATTTCGGCAACTTCCCCGATTTCGACCTCGAACTCCCCCTCCACAATGCCTACCAATACACCTCAAAAACCGACCAGGCAGAAGAAGAAAAGCAGCAACCGAGAATCTACCAGGTCATCAAATTTATGGATGAAAACTACGAAATCAGGAGAAACGTGGTGAAAGAGCAAATCGAATTCCGGAAGAAAACACCCGATCTGCCTAAAGCACAGCAGCCGCCTTTCAGCACACTGCGCACAAAGGATATCAACACATTCTATATCAACGCACAGATGCAGAAGATATACAGTTCGCAAGCCAATCTGAAAGCACTGGTAGACTCGGACTACGCAAAGCCGTTCAACCCGTTTGTCCATTATTTCACCTCTCTCAAGCCATGGGACGGGAAGACGGACTACATCGGCCAACTGACAAAAACAGTGAAAGCCGCCGACCAGGCTTTTTTTGAAGACAGCTTCCGCCGCTGGCTGGTGGGAATGGTGGCATGTGCCATCGACGACGCAGCGCAAAACCACCAGCTGATGCTGTTCCACGGCGCACAGGGAAAAGGAAAGAGCACGTTTATCCGCCATCTCCTCCCGCCGGAACTGAAGGAATATTACCGCAACGGCATGATCAACCCCGACAACAAGGACCATCTCCTGCAAATGTCGTCCTGCCTGATCATCAATCTGGATGAGTTTGACACGCTCTCCAGCGCACGCATGCAGGAACTGAAAAGTCTCATCACGCAAGATGTAATAAACGAACGGAAGGTCTACGACATCCAGAATTATACGTTCATCCGCCGCGCATCCTTCATCGCCAGTACCAACAACCCCCACTGTCTGCCGGACATCGGCGAGAACAGGCGTATCCTGTTCAATACGCTGCTCGAAATAGACTATCACACGCCCGTCAACCACCAAGGGATATATGCACAAGCATACGCCCTCTACCGGCAGGGATTCCAATATTGGTACGAAAACCAGGAGATCACGTTTCTCAACAACCGCAACGAGGCGTTCCGCCAAAAAGACCCGTTGGAAGAGAACCTTTTCTTCTATTTCCGCCCCGCACAAAAAAACGATAAACAGGCAAAATGGTATCCTGCCTCACAGCTGTTGGCAATATTGAGCATGAACGGGCGCACACAGGCAAACGCACAGATGAAACAAATGCTGGTCACGGTGCTGGAAAACAACCATTTCGAATCACGGAAAAACGCCAACAACATCACGGAATATTGTGTGGTGGAATACTCGGCGGAAGAGCGCAACGCAAATGCAAAACTTCCACTGCTTCCGGTGCAGAAGGGGTTGGAGTTCTAGGTCCCCTCCCCTTGCGGAATGGCAGTTTTCCCGCAAACGGATAAATAAGTGGCATTAAACGTGCCACATTCATCCGTTTTCCGTATATTTGCTTCAAAATGAACAAAGAAAGGAATCTCAATATGATGAAACAAATACCATACGGATTGACGGATTTCGGTCGTATCCAAAAAGAAAACTATTATTATGTGGATAAGACGATGTTTATCGAAAAGATAGAAATGCAACCGTCTTATCTGTTCCTGATCCGTCCGCGGCGCTTCGGGAAAAGCCTGACGTTGGCAATGCTGGAAGCCTACTACGACGTTCGGTATGCCGACCAGTTCGACGAATTGTTTGGCAATCTGTATATCGGGCAGCATCCTACGCCGATACATAACCAGTTTCTCATCATGAGATTCAATTTCTCGGAGGTGAGCTCGAATATCAATGAAGTGGAAGAATCTTTCCGGTTGCATTGTTGCGGGAAACTAAAACATTTTCTGCAAAAGTACGAACATATATTGGGAAAGGAAATCTGGAACGTGCTGAACGCCGAAACGCTCGAAGAACCGGGAGCACTGCTATCCGCCATCAATTCGTATGCCACCCTCAAGGGAGACATCAAAATCTACCTCCTGATTGATGAATACGATAATTTCACGAATACCATTCTTTCTACTTACGGCACGGACTTATACCGGAAAGCGACGCATGGCGAAGGGTATATCCGCCGGTTTTTCAACGTAATCAAAGCCGCCACAACGGGAATGGGTTCTGCCGTCAACCGTTTGTTCATCACGGGAGTAAGCCCAGTGACGATGGACGACGTGACAAGCGGATTCAACATCGGAACGAATATCACCACCGACCCGTGGTTTAACGACCTCGTAGGGTTCAGCGAGAAGGAACTGCGCGAGATGCTGACGTATTATAAGGAACAAGGCGCTCTCCCCATGTCGGTAGACGATGCGGTGACAATGATGAAGCCTAACTATAACAATTATTGCTTCAGTAAAAATAAATTAGCAGATTGTATGTTCAACTCGGACATGGTGCTCTACTGCATGAAGTCATTGATATTGCACGGAGTGAAACCGGACAATGTGGTAGACCCCAATATCCGTACGGACTTTAACAAGCTTGCCTACCTTGTCCGTCTCGACCACGGGCTGGGCGAAAACTTCTCCGTCATCAAAGAGATTGCGGAACAAGGCGAGATAGTGACTGAGATAGCCACGCATTTCTCCGCACTGGAAATGACGGACGTAGACAACTTCAAATCGCTGCTGTTCTATTTCGGACTGCTTTCTATCAAAGGGGTGGATATGATGGGGCGTCCCATCCTGCACATCCCCAACCTGGTGGTTCGCGAACAGTTGTTCAATTTCCTGATTCAGGGATATGCCCGCCATGACATCTTCAAACTCAACGTAAACCGCTTGAGCACTCTGTTTGAAAATATGTCCTTCAAGGGAGACTGGAAACCGTTGTTCGAATTTCTGGCAGATGCCATCCGGGAGCAAAGCCGGATAAGGGAGTACATCGAAGGGGAAGCTCATATCAAAGGATTCCTCCTCGCCTACCTGAGCATGTTCCGCTATTATCAACTATATCCGGAATATGAAATGAATAAGGGCTTTGCCGATTTCTTCTTTAAACCCAGTCCGGCGGCACCCGTATCTCCACCGTACACGTATCTGTTGGAGGTGAAGTATGCGAAAGCAGGAGCGTCGGAGAAAGAAATACGCGCGCTTGCCGATGATGCGCGTGAACAGTTGATTCGCTATAGCAAGGATGAATGCGTGGCAGAAGCTCGCGAGAAAGGGGGATTGAAGCTGGCAACAATCGTATGGCGCAGCTGGGAATTGGTGCTGATGGAAGAGGTATAACCACAGAGGACACAGAGGACGCAGAGGTTCTAACTATCTCTGAATAATAACCTCTGTGTCCTCCGTGTCCTCTGTGGTGAAAAAATTATAATTTGTCACCGTACATCTTCGCTCTCAGTTCCTTGATGTGATCGGACGTGATATATTCGTCATACTCCATCATCTTGTCGATGATCCCGTTCGGTGTCAGTTCGATGATGCGGTTGGCAACCGTTTGGATAAACTCGTGGTCGTGAGAAGAGAAAAGGATGTTTCCTTTGTACGTCTTCAGGTTGTTGTTGAATGCCTGGATAGATTCCAAATCCAAGTGGTTGGTCGGAGTGTCCAAAATCAGACAGTTCGCATTGCGGAGCTGCATACGGGCAATCATACAACGCATCTTCTCACCTCCGGAGAGTACGCTTACTTTCTTCAACACCTCTTCGCCGGAGAAAAGCATACGGCCGAGGAAGCCTTTCATATATACTTCGTTTCCTTCGCCAAACTGGCTCAACCAGTCTACCAGGTTGAGGTCGGTATTGAAGAAATTGGTATTATCCAGCGGCAGGTAAGCAGTGGTGATGGTTACCCCCCAGTTGAAGGTACCGGCATCCGGCTTCATGTTTCCGTTGATGATTTCGAAGAATGCAGTCATCGCACGCGGGTTGCGCGACAGGAATACCACTTTGTCACCTTTCTCTACGTTGAAGTTGACGTCGTTGAAAAGCACTACGCCTTCTTCCGTCTTCTTGCTCAATCCGGAAACTTCCAGAATCTGGTTGCCCGGCTCGCGTTCGGGAGTGAAGATGATGCCCGGATACTTACGTGAAGAAGGTTTGATTTCTTCTACATTCAGCTTCTCCAACATCTTCTTACGGCTCGTGGTCTGCTTGCTCTTCGCTACGTTGGCGCTGAAACGGCGGATAAATTCTTCCAACTCTTTCCTCTTCTCTTCAGCCTTCGCCTTCTGGTTCTGCTGCTGACGGAGAGCCAACTGGCTGGATTCGTACCAGAAACTATAGTTGCCGGCAAACATATTGATTTTTCCGTAGTCGATGTCCACGGTGTGCGTACATACAGAATCAAGGAAGTGACGGTCGTGGCTCACCACCAATACGGTATGCTCGAAGTTGGAGAGATACTCTTCCAACCAGGTCACTGTCTCCATATCCAAGTCGTTGGTAGGTTCATCAAGCAAGAGGTTGTCCGGATTTCCGTACAATGCCTGCGCCAACATGACACGCACTTTTTCCTTACCGCTCAGCTCACCCATCAACACGTAATGCTTATCTTCCTTCACGCCCAGTCCGCTCAACAGCATGGCTGCGTCGCTTTCCGCATTCCATCCGTCCAACTCGGCAAATTTCTCCTCCAACTCGGATACTTTCAGCCCGTCTTCATCTGTGAAATCTTCTTTTGCATACAACTCTTCGCGCTGCTTCATAATGTCCCACAACACAGTATGCCCCATCATCACAGTATCCATAACGGTATAAGAGTCCCACTTAAAATGGTCCTGGCTCAACACCGAAAGACGTTCGCCCGGTCCGAGCGCAATGGTACCCGTTGTCGGGTCCAAATCTCCGTAAATCGTACGAAGGAAGGTAGATTTTCCCGCACCGTTAGCACCAATAATACCATAACAATTACCACTCGTAAACTTCAGATTTACGTCATTAAACAACACTCTCTTACCAAACTGTACCGAAACGTTCGAAACTGTAATCATCTTCTTTATTTACTATTTTACTAGTTACTATTTACTATTTTAGCGTGCAAAGTTAGACATTTAAAATGAATTATGAACTATCTGATATGTGCCAATCTGACATAAAAGTGTTACCTTTGCTGCGTTTTTTGGCAAAACAGCCAACTTGGCAAAGCATTTGCAGACAATTGGCAAAGTTTTTGCAGACAAAATCAATGACATCCGGTCAGCCTGGCATGTTTTTATGAACGCTATCTTACCCAATAGATATCGTACATGTGTGTTAAATAGTAAATAGTAACTAGTAACTAGCAAAATAGTAAATACCAAGATGGATCCGAAAGAAAAAAAAGTGAAGGAAGAAGAACTGAACGTTGAGGAAACTCAAAACCATGCGGAAGAACAACCGCAAAACGAACAAGCGGAGGACACCACTCCCCTGACTCATGAGGAAGAGCTGGAAAAAGAACTGGAAAAGGCTCAAGAGGAGATGGAAGAACAAAAGGATAAATACCTGCGCTTGTCTGCCGAATTTGACAACTATCGGAAACGCACCTTGAAGGAAAAGGCAGAACTGATTCTGAACGGTGGAGAAAAGAGCCTTAGCAGTATTCTTCCGGTGGTGGACGACTTCGAACGTGCCATCAAAACGATGGAAACGGCAACAGATGTCAATGCCGTAAAAGAAGGAGTAGAACTGATTTACAATAAATTTATGGCTGTCTTGGTACAAAACGGTGTGAAAGTCATCGAAACAAAAGACCAACCGCTGGACACTGATTACCACGAAGCCATCGCGGTAATCCCCGCACCGTCGGAAGAACAGAAAGGTAAGATACTGGACTGTGTGCAAACGGGATATACACTGAACGACAAAGTGCTCCGCCACGCTAAAGTGGTAGTAGGAGAATAAAGAGATTTATGAATGATAAATCAATAAGCAATTCAGTATCACCCCGACAAGAATCCGGGTGACAAGGAGGCTGAAGAGAAATTTAAAGAGGCAGCCGAGGCATACGACGTACTGAGTAATCCGGAAAAGCGCTCGCGTTACGATCAGTTCGGTCATGCGGGAGTGAGCGGTGCGGCAGGCAATGGCGGTCCGTTCGGCGGTTTCGGGGGCGAGGGAATGTCGATGGACGACATCTTCTCCATGTTTGGTGACATCTTCGGTGGCCGCGGAGGCGGTTTCGGGGGAGGCTTCGGAGGATTCAGCGGATTTGGCGGCGGTGGCGGCTCGCAGCAACGCCGGTATCGCGGCAGTGACCTCCGTGTGAAAGTGAAGCTGACGTTGAAGGAAATCTCTACCGGAGTAGAAAAGAAATTTAAACTCAAAAAATATGTGCCGTGCGACCAGTGTCATGGCACGGGTGCCGAGGGTGACGGCGGATCGGAGACTTGTCCTACTTGTAAGGGCAGCGGCTCGGTGATCCGTAACCAGCAGACCATTTTGGGCACAATGCAGACTCGCGTCACTTGTTCTACGTGTGGCGGCGAGGGAAAGATTATCAAGAATAAATGTAAGAAGTGTGGTGGCGACGGAATCGTTTACGGCGAGGAAGTGGTAACCGTGAAAATCCCCGCCGGAGTGGCAGAGGGTATGCAGCTCTCTATGGGCGGCAAAGGGAATGCCGGCAAACACAACGGTGTGGCAGGCGACTTATTGATCCTCGTTGAGGAGGAAACGCATCAGGACTTGATCCGCGACGAGAATGATTTGATTTATAACCTGTTGCTTAGTTTCCCGACAGCTGCACTGGGCGGTGCTGTGGAAATTCCGACAATCGACGGCAAAGTGAAAGTGAAGATTGATTCGGGTACTCAACCGGGTAAAGTGCTTCGCTTGCGTGGCAAGGGATTGCCGAATGTAAACGGGTATGGCACGGGAGATTTGCTGGTCAATATCAGTATCTATGTGCCGGAAGCTCTCAACAAGGAGGAAAAGAGCACGCTCGAAAAGATGGAAGCTTCGGACAATTTCAAACCTAACACGTCGGTAAAAGAGAAGATCTTCAAGAAATTCAAGAGTTTCTTCGATTAGTCTTTTTGTGCTATATTAGTATATAATATAAGGTATAAGTGGGCTGCAATCTAAATCCGAATGCTGCTTCAGATTCGTATTCAGCACCGGATGCACCTTGCGAACCGTACTGTGTGGCTTCGGAAACGTCTTTCAGAAAAAAGAGGATGTCCGAAAAATCAGCTCCTTACTTTTTCAACTGTAAGCAACAACAAGGAACTATCCAAAAAGTCGGCTCTATCCAAATTCTCCTCCTTCCCGAAGGGAGGGGAATTAAAGTTACTGACGACTTTTTGGACAGTCTCTTTATTTCACAATAATCTCATCCGTAAATATCCACCCCCCGAATTCACTTCCCGCCTGTGCCTGATAGCGTACGTATCTTCCTTTGGCTTCGCCCTGCCATGAAATATCCGCAAAGCGGATGGGTGTTTCTTTGCTCACTTTAAAGTGTTGTTTCCGCAACTCGGTGAAATGGACTCCATCATCGGAAATGGAAATCACCACAGTCTCCGGCAAGAATACTTCCGCGCCTACCACCTGCATAAAGGCGGCAGTGACGGAACGGATGGAGGTTTCTTTCTCCATATCAATCGTCACATCGAGGCGGTTGTCCGAGATGAATCCTTGCCACGAACCGTCACCATACGTCCAATCGCCACGTATGCCATCCGTCAGAGCAGTGTTGCCCTGCGCCGGATAGTGGGAACTATAAGGCGAATTATAAATCACCTTTTTACCCAATGCCAAATGGCTGACCGACTGAAGCGACTCGGGACGACTGCCGATTTCTTTTTTCAAATCGAAAGGATGGTATCCTTTTGCCTGCAAATCGGCCACTGCCGACAATGCGCGAGTATGGAAATCCTGCCATGACTTACGTTCCGGAGCCGACCAGGCTGTTTCCGCCAATGCCAGGATCCGAGGATAAATCATGTACTCCACGTGTTCGGGAGTGGGAATGTATTCCACCCATAGGTTGCCCTGCACACCGTAGACCAACTTCGCCTGTTCCGCAGTTAAGGAAGCGGGAACGGGATTGTAGGCATATACTTTCTTCAACGGCAGGTATCCCCCGATGGCTTCCGGCTGCGAATATGGGGCATCCTGATAACTGTCCAGATAGCAGTAGGCACCCGGTGTCATGATGGCACGATGACCGGAGGTTACGGCAGCGACGCCCCCCTCCTCTCCACGCCATGACATGACGGTTGCGTTGGGGGCAATGCCTCCTTGCAAAATCTCGTCCCATCCCAGCAGGTGACGTCCATGAGCGTTCAGGAACTTCTCAATGCGGTGTATCAGGTAGCTTTGCAACTCGTCTACATTGGCAAGATGCTCGTCTTTCATTCTCTTCTGACATTTCGGGCAGGTTTTCCAAGCCGACTTTCCGGCCTCATCGCCACCGATATGAATGTATTCGGAAGGGAAAAGAGCCATGACTTCCGTCAGCACATTTTCCAAAAACGTGAAGGTTTCTTCATTGCCGATACAGAAATCGGAGTTCTTGTAAGGTTCGCCCGAACAGGATAACTGCGGGTAGGCTGCCAGCACTTCTTCCGAATGGGAGGGCATCTCAATCTCGGGAATCACCGTGATATAATGCTGACGGGCATATTGCAAGATTTCACGAATATCATCTTGGGTGTAATAACCGCCATGAGCTCCGGAAGCATCGAAACGGAGGTATTTACGTCCGCCGTTCCACCATTGCTTCCAGGTGGGAGCTGTACGCCAGGCGGCAAATTCGGTCAGCAAAGGGTATTTCTTGATTTCCAGCCGCCAGCCTGCCGCATCGGTCAGATGCAGGTGCAGACGGTTGATTTTGTAATACGCCAATGCGTCTATCTGTTTCTTTATAAACTCTTTGGTAGAAAAGTGGCGGGACACGTCCAGCATCAGTCCGCGGTAAGCAAAACGGGGAGTGTCTTCTATCTCGACAGAGGCTATGGAATAGCTGCCTGCTCCCGAAGGTTGTGCCAACTGCAACAGGGTTTGCATACCATAGAATAATCCGGCTCCCGAAGTGGCGCGTATCAGGATTTGTTGCGGAGTGACGGAAAGGGTATAGCTTTCCGGTGATGGTAATTGGGGGTTCTTGGAGGTTATCAATAAGGAAAGCACCTGTTGTGTGTCTTTCTTTTTCCCCTTCTTTAATTGAACGGGGAGTGTCTTCAGGTAATTTTCCCAGAGCTTCGCTTCCCCACCTTGTAGGTTTGTATAAAGCCTTGTCTTCTCTGACAATAAAAAAAAGCCCGTCCCCTTCTCCATTTTTAATGGGACAGGTATGACGGACTGTGCTTTGAGGGAATGTGCGGTTAAGCACATTCCCAATATCCATAAGAAAAGACAAACTTTAGCGTATCTATTTCTTATATTCATTAATCAATCTTGATTTCGTCTACAAACAGAAATGCGTTTTTGCCTTTTCCACCATGCCATTCCGGAAGCGTTTTCTCCGGTGAAGCAACGACTCTCACGTATTGGGTAGTCACAGGGGCAAATGTAAGTTGATGGTCAACAATTCCGTCTTTGTCCGTCTCTTTCATTGCCGGATATTCTTCGGAAGCAATCTTTTTGAAGGTCTTTCCATCGTCTGAGACTTCTACGGACAGGTTTCTGGCGTCAAACACCCAGTCGCCCTTCGCTACATTGACAGAGATAGCCACACTTGAAATTTCAGTGGGTTGCTGAAGGTCGATCGTCAGGTCCATGTCGTTTCCGTTGAAGGCAATCCAACGCCCCGACCGGTAGCTGCTATTTCCTCTCAAACCATCATTCAACGTGGAAGCTCCTTTGAAGAGGTATTGTTCATTGATAGGTTGATTGGCTACAATGGGTTTCATAGTGGATTTGCAAAAGTCGATCTTTTCTGTCAGTACCTTACTCTCGCCGGTAGGACGAATGGCTTTGGCGGACAGAGTGGCACTTTCTTTAATTTTCAACACTCCTTCGTAAACGGGAGAAGCAGCAGTGGGTTCTGTACCGTCCAAAGTGTAGTGGACAGGGGCATTGTCGATAGTAGACAAAGTAACGTCCATCGTTCCTTCTGCCGGATTCGGGTCAAACTCGGCTTGTACATCAAATGCGTGCTTAGCGTAGTTGTATCCTTCGGCATCATACCATCTAATCAGCTGAGGAAGACGAGACAGGAAGTCGGCATAGTTTTTCTTTTCGGGGCTGGACCACTGAACTTCACACAATGCAGCCCAACGAGGCAATACCATGTACTGCACATGAGGGAAGGTAGGGATGTATTCTGTCCAAAGGTTGGCTTGCACACCCTTGATATATGTCTGTTCTTCCGGGGTGAGAGAAACCGGCATCGGTTCGTAGCTGTACACTCTTTCCAACGGCAGATAACCACCGATAGCGAGCGGTTCGTTATCTACGTCTTTAGTCTGGTAATAGTCGAAATACAGGTATGTGTTCGGTGTCATGATGACATCGTGTTTCTGTTTTGCAGCTTCGATACCGCCTTTTTCACCACGCCATGACATCACAGTTGCGTTCGGAGCAAGTCCGCCTTCAAGGATTTCGTCCCAACCGATGATCTGACGTCCGTGGTCGTTCAAGAATTTCTCGATATGGTTGATAACGAAGCTCTGCAAACGTTCTTCTTTGCTATGCTTGTCGTCCGATTTCAAGCCCAGCGCCTTGATACGTGCCTGGCATTTCGGGCATTTTTCCCATCTTACTTTCGGGCATTCGTCACCACCGACATGGATATATTCTGAAGGGAAGATTTCAATCAATTCGGTAAACACATCTTCGAGGAATTTCAAGACTTGATCGTTTCCGGCACAAAGCACATCTTCAGATACTCCCCATTGTCTCCATACTTCGTACGGGCCACCGGTACATCCCAATTCGGGGTAAGCGGCCAGAGCGGCTTGCATGTGTCCCGGAAGGTCGATTTCGGGAATAACGGTGATATAACGTTCGGCAGCATAAGCTACGATTTCTTTCGCCTGCTCCTGGGTATAGAAGCCACCGTAAGGTTTGCCATCGTATTCGCCGGAGTTACGTCCGATGACTGTTTCGGTCCTCTTGGAACCTATTTCTGTCAGTTTCGGATATTTCTTGATTTCCAGACGCCAGCCTTGGTCTTCGGTAATATGCCAGTGGAAACGATTCATATTGTGTAAAGCCATCATATCAATATAAGTTTTCACTTCATCTACTGTGAAGAAATGACGGCTGGTATCGAAATGTGCGCCGCGATAACCAAAACGGGGAGCATCATTGATTTCTACGGCAGGCATGGAAATGTCTGCACCGACGGCCACAGGCAATGATTTGCGCAGGGATTGGATGCCATAGAATACGCCAGCCTCTGTAGGACCGGCAATCGTGATTCCGTCACCGGCAACTTTCAACTGATAGGATTCCGGATTTTCGTTTGCTGCGTCCAATGTCAGTACGATTGCATTCTTACCTTCCGTTCCGGCTTCGATAGCAAAGTCTTTTCCGGTAGCGGTTTTCAGATAGTCTGCCAGGAATTGCGCGTTGCGTTGCATCTTCTCGTTTCCTTCCGGATAGAGGATTTTCACACCGCTCTTCAGGATGAAAGGAGTTCCTTGAGCTGTTACCATTTCTTGTGGCATAGGGATGATCTGGTAGTTGGCTTCCTGTTGCGCTGATTGGCAAGAGGCAAAAAGTCCTGCCAGTGCCAGACATCCGGTTAACTTTAAGAGTTGTTTCATAAACTAAAAAAATTAAGTGTTAAGTTGTTAATAAATTAAATTAATTATAGATCTCACGAATATGTTTCATGGTCAAAGGCAACTCCTCTCCTTTCTTTATTTGGGGAGAGGTGATGACAACTGTCTTACGCTCTCCGGGAAGGAGGTCGAAGAAATTGTCGCTGAAACGGGCTCCCTGAATGGGGACTTCGATAAAGACGTCTTTGGCAAGACAGGGAGAAAGCAGGGTCAGTTCACATTTGCCTTCTGTCAGCTTCATCTTGCTGTTGATGGTCGTTTCGGGCAGGAGCAGGTCTTTGGTCTTCTCGAAGAAGTAGACTGTTTGGGCTACCGTATGACCGGACTTGTCTTTCAAGGTCAGTTGCATGAAGCAACGACGGAGTGCTTCCGAAAGCCATTTTTCCGCAGAAGATTGAGACGTTTCCGAGGATTTACGCTCTAGTAAAGAGAGCAAATCGTCGGGCTTCGCCTTGTACACACATTGGGAAGTATTTGCCGGAATCGACAAAGATTTCAGTTGTATCGTTTTTCCCGCCTTTTTCCCTTCAAAGTCTGTTATCTTCATTTCCAATGTCATCTTCTCCATCGTATCAAGACGGTCTGAGAGAAGATAGACGCACAGGCTGTCATTCTGCCGGATAGGGTTGATATGAACGGGGGCAAATGCACGCTTTGCCTGATAATGCAAGGCTTTCCAGTTACCGTAGTAATCAATACTTGACCATGATACTACCGGCCAACTGTCGTTCAATTGCCAGTATAATGTACCCATGCAATAGGGACGGTTGCGGCGGTGCGCTTCCAGACCGTGACGTATGCCCTGCCCCTGCAATACTAGTCCGACGTAGACAAAGTCTTCAAATTTTTCGGGGACGATGTAGTCACGTTCCATATAGGTGCGAATCAGGGCATTGCCGATGCTGCTTTTCTGATGGGCATTCATCACCTCCGATTCTATCTGATAATCTTCCGGAGCGGCAAAGGTGGCAATGGTCTTCATTTCCGGGAAGGACTGGAAACCAAATTCGCTCATGAAACGAGGGAGGTCTGTATCCAGTGATTCGAAAGTTTTCTTGCCATACCATACTCCCCAGTTGTGGCTGTCTCCTATCCCCCATGATTCGGGGCGTCCCCAGTTGGCTAAATATGGGGAGGTGTGTATATAAAAACGGTCGGCATCCAGCTCTTTCACCTTGGCGGGAAGGAGTTGGCGGAACAGTTTGTCGTAGCCCCGGAACATTTCCTGATAGATTTCCGGTGTGAATTTCTTGTCGAATCCCCAATATTTCAAGGCTTCCAGTATTTCATTATTACCACACCACATCGCCAGGGAGGCATGATTGCGAAGGCGGCGGATGTTGTAGCAGGCTTCCGCTTCTACTCTTTTCAGGAAGGTGGGGTCGGACGGATAGGGAGTGCAGGCAAACATAAAGTCCTGCCATATCAGTATTCCGTTTTCATCTGCCAGGTCGTAGAAACGGTCGTCTTCGTAGGTTCCGCCTCCCCACACACGAATGACATTCATGTTGGCTTCTTTGATGTCCCGGAATAAGGTTTGGTAGCGTTCGGTGGTGACGTTGGTCAATAGGGCATCCTGAGGGATGTAGTTGGCTCCTTTGGCAAACATCGGAACGCCGTTTACTTCGAAATAGAAGGATTCTCCGTCCTGATCTTTTTCGTTGACGAGGCGAACGGTGCGCAGTCCTATCCGGTGGGATTGTTGGGCTACGACTTTATCTTCTACGATTATTTGAGCGGAGAAGTCATACAGGGCGGGCTTTCCCCAACCATGCGGCATCCAACGTACGGGCGACAGCACTTCGGAAGGAATAGATATATGGTTGATTCCGGGCTGTAGGGTGATTGTCCGGCTAACGCTTTTTTCTGTGTTTCCCTCGAAGGAGGTATTGATTCTCACCTCTGCTTGAAGTGCTTGAGGGAGTATATTGTTTATTTCCAATTCGTTGGATAGTTTTGCCCGTTGGTCGGTCAGCGAGAGTTGCTTTACGTGGTAGTCGCTGATGGAGGCTGCATCGTAATAACGGATGGTTACCGGACGCCAGATGCCACTGGTCACCATGCGGATTCCCCAATCCCAGCCGTAACTGTAGGGGGCTTTACGGGAGAATACGCTTAGATGTTTTTCGTGATGGTCGTTGTCTGCCGGATAGTTGAATCCGTTAGAGTTATATTGAGGCATTGTCTGCCGGATGGGTGAATGAAAATAGATGTGAAGAAGGTTTTCTCCGAGACGGAGTTGCGACTTGACGGGGATCGTATAGCCGACGAACATGTTATCGGCTTTCAGCAACAGTGCTCCGTTGAGGTATACATCGGCGTATGTGTCAAGACCTTCAAAGGTGAGTTGGGCGTCGTCCCTTTTCAGTTGCTCGGGGGTGACTATAAAAGTTGTACGGTACTCCCAGTCTTCGTTTTCCACCCACTGAATCTTTTGTTCGTTGATACCGTAAAAAGGATCGGGAATTTGTTTATGATAGATCAGGTCCTGATGAACGGTGCCGGGAACCTGTGCCGGTCGCCATAGCCCCGTGCCTGCCTGGGAAAATTCCCAACCTGCATTTAAAACCGCACCTTCGGAATTGTCATTGCTCTGCGCATAGGCCATGCTGCAACAGCATAGTAGTCCACATGCTATTTGAGTCTTTTTTCCGATTAAATTAATCATCATAGTGGGGGTATTAGATATTAACGGTTTCAAAGATATTACTTTTTCAGCAAATTTCACTGATAATTTAACAAAATATGTTGTTTTTGCATGGGCTGTCCGGAAAGTTCCAATCAAATGGGTTAAATAAAGTAGTACTCGGTCTCTCAAATGTAAGCTAGATTTTTTTCATTATAGCTAATTTCTTTTTCATTATAGCTAAATCTTTTTTCGTTATAGCTAAAATCCTTTTCGTTATAGCTAAATCTTGCTACCTATAAACCGTAAGCATAGATTTAAATCTTCGAGCTTTCCGGACAGTCTCTTTATTCCTTTATTATATCTGTCAATTTTATCGATTGGAAGGTCATGTGTGCGACACTGCTTTCATACAGAATACCAATTGTCTCCTTGTCAATCATTGTCAGGCAACTATATCCCCATCCTTCTCCCTCGTCGAGCATTAATTGATGTTCCGGCAACCAAGTAAGTCCTTTGTCCAGACTTGCTTTTATTGTTATATGATTACGTCCTTTGGTTGTATTCGGGTTCGAGAACAGCAGGATATCTTTATTTAATATGTTGTCTTTGGCATCTACATGAATCAGACTAGCCATGCATATCGACTCTTGAAGTGCTTTGCGTGAAGAGGGGTGTTCTGTCCATGTTTCTCCCAAATCTTTCGTTATGGAAACAGCACGGCTTCCTCCTCTATTGTCACGCATATTCAGCATCAGCACTCCCGGTTCTATTTCCGCCACTTGCGCTTCCGTTGTGTTGGTTCGTGCCATATTGTGCATTCTCCATGTTTTCCCCCGGTCTTTGCTATACATGATTCCTGCATTCGGAACACGGGTAGAGTCTATAAATTGCGTTGGAAATACCAATGTGCCGTCGTTCATCGTTATTCCACGTCCGGGTCCTTGAAGGAGGAAGTACCAGGATGGATCTTTCACCTGTTCTGTTATATTGATAGGCTTCGACCAGGTTTTACCATCGTCTGTGCTTTTTGCCAATACCAGCTGTGCCGTATGATTCAGGTCCATTCCCGGATGGGAACTCCACCAGGCGCGCTGATTACCCATGCCATGCGTCCATGCGGCAACCACCCAGACGGTATTCGTTTTTGTATCTACTAAAATAGAGGGATCCCCTACCCCATTCTGTGCTTTGGGCAAACCAGCATACTCGCCAAACGAAAGCGGAAGACGCATCTTCTCCCAACTCTTTCCTCCATCGGTGCTACGGCTCAAACCCACGTCGACATATTCCTGCAAATCGGCACTATTGTTGTATCGAACGTCATACACGCCCAACAAGGTTCCTTTATTGGTAGTCGCCAACCCGGGAATACGGAAGGAAGCAGAACCGTCATCTCCGGCATGACGAACTCCGACTGCCATCCGGTGAACGATATTCTTTGGAGAAACAGATTTACAACATAGCTCTTTTCCATCTACCTTAACGGCACGCAAATCAGAGAGTACCTTAGTATGCAAGGAGGCATCTTTCTTCATCTGCAAACTGATCCAAAAAAAGTTTACGCCCGGAAATAAATTGTAATTACCTTTTAATACTACTTTTTCTGAAGCTCCCACCTCCGCACATTTGATCGAATAGGAAGGATTAGCAGCCAGTGTCCCGCCCGGACGGTAGCCGGATATGTACTCTACTGGAGCAAAGCGGTTTTTGTCTTTGTCCTGCAACGCCTCTGTGCCTCCATAATAGAGTTTGATTGCCCGAATATCAGACAGATTCGTACTCTTACTAAAATCTAAAATGATTTCATCGAGCTTCTTGCTTTCCTTTGCATCCAACCGAAGATAGAACAGAACATTGTCTTGCCGCTCTATCAAAACCGGGATTTGTGTTTCATGGATAAACACTGTGTCTGAAGCTTTTACGTCAAAAGAATATCCTAAGAAGATAAGGAAAAGTAAATAATAAATTCTTCTCATAATGGGGGTATTAGTTAGTTTAACGCGGTAAAGATAAAACTTTTCTACTATATATTATTATGTAGGCAGCAAACTTTCATTTGCCAATGCCGGATTTTCCGGCAGTGCTTCTCTATTTTAATGTAAATTCTAAGAATTCACGCTATTTTACCAAGTTCTGGTAGGACTAGTCAATACTTTGACCACCGTTCTGGCTCTTGTCATCATTGATAAGGTGGGCCGCAAGAAGCTGGTATATTACGGAGTTTCGGGCATGGTTGTTTCTCTGATTCTCATCGGCATGTACTTCCTCTTCGGAGATTCCCTGGGAGTATCCAGCCTCTTCCTGCTCGTTTTCTTCCTGTTCTATGTATTCTGCTGTGCTGTTTCTATCTGTGCCGTGGTGTTCGTACTCCTCTCGGAGATGTATCCCACCAAGGTTCGCGGACTGGCCATGTCGATAGCAGGATTCTCCTTGTGGATCGGAACGTACCTGATCGGACAGTTGACCCCCTGGATGCTCCAGAACCTTACCCCCGCCGGAACATTCTTCCTGTTCGCCGTTATGTGCGTGCCGTATATGCTGATTGTCTGGAAACTCGTGCCGGAAACCACCGGAAAGTCGCTGGAGGAGATTGAAAGATATTGGACCCGTTCGGAACAGTAAAACAAACAGACCTTAATAACAATAAACTAACAACAGGACAGTAGAAATAGTTAGAGATGTTTTTTTGTATGGCCATTCAATAAACGTTATCATCTATATACCTATCCATGCTGTCTTATAATAGATAATATGATGGATTTTAAGAAATTAGCAAATCAATACAAGGATGAACTTTTGGACAATGTCCTTCCTTTCTGGCTTGAACATTCGCAGGACCATGAGCTTGGCGGTTACTTCACCTGCCTGGACCGTGAAGGAAAAGTATTCGATACGGATAAATTCGTTTGGTTGCAAGGTAGAGAAGTATGGATGTTCTCCATGCTTTACAACAAAGTGGAGAAACGTAAGGAATGGCTGGATTGTGCCATTCAGGGTGGCGAATTCCTGAAAAAATATGGACACGACGGCAATTATAACTGGTATTTTTCCCTTGACCGTTCGGGTAGACCATTGGTAGAACCGTACAATATCTTTTCATATACATTCGCCACCATGGCTTTCGGCCAGCTGAGCCTTGCCACCGGCAATCAGGAATATGCAGACATTGCCAGGAAAACCTTCGATATCATCCTGTCTAAAGCGGATAATCCGAAAGGAAAGTGGAACAAGCTTCATCCCGATACACGCAATTTGAAGAATTTTGCCCTTCCGATGATCCTCTGCAACCTGGCTATGGAAATAGAGCATATTTTAGGGAAAGACTATCTGGAAAAAGCGATGAATACTTGTATCCATGAAGTGATGGACGTTTTTTACCGTCCCGAACTTGGTGGGATCATAGTTGAGAACGTAGATATCGACGGTAATCTGGTGGATTGTTTTGAAGGTCGTCAGGTCACTCCGGGACATGCCATTGAAGCCATGTGGTTTATCATGGACCTGGGCAAACGCCTGAACCGTCCGGAATTGATAGAGAAAGCCAAAGACACCACCCTTACCATGCTCAATTATGGTTGGGATAAGGAGTATGGAGGCATTTATTACTTTATGGACCGCAATGGTTGCCCACCTCAACAATTGGAGTGGGATCAGAAACTCTGGTGGGTGCATATTGAGACGCTTATTTCTCTATTGAAAGGTTATCAGTTAACGGGAGACAAACAATGCCTGGAGTGGTTTGAGAAAGTACATGACTACACGTGGGGACATTTCAAGGATAAAGAATGTCCTGAATGGTATGGATATCTGAATCGAAGAGGTGAAGTATTGCTGCCACTCAAAGGAGGGAAATGGAAAGGGTGCTTCCATGTGCCAAGAGGATTGTATCAATGCTGGAAAGTTTTGGAACAGCTATAAACAATAATAGATATGTTAACCAATCTATATTAATAATCTAAAAATTAATTCTATGACAGAGTTTAACTCAAAAACCAAGAAAAACTCTCGTATATTGAAAATATTTATGTTTTCAATCTGCGCGCTATTTGCATGTGCTATCAGTAGTCATGCACAGAGTTTAGTGAAAGGAACTGTTACTGATGGTATAGGAGAACCGCTACCAGGAGTAAGTGTTGTCGTAAAAGGAACTACTAATGGCACAATTACAGATGTAAATGGAAAATACAGCATTCAAGCCGCAGCAAAAGACATCTTATCATTCTCATACGTTGGAATGACAGATCAGGAAATAAAGGTATCAGGTCAGACGATCATTAATGTGGTTATGAAAGATGATGTAGCAGCTTTGGATGAAGTGGTTGTTGTCGGGTATGGTACTGCCAAGAAGCAATCTTTAACCGGATCCGTATCTGCGGTGAAAGGTGATGAACTGCTGAAAGCACCGGCAACTAATGTGTCGAGCCTTTTAGGCGGACGCTTGCCAGGTATTTCATCTGTCCAAGTATCTGGTGAACCCGGAGACGACCAGGCTACATTACGAGTTCGTGGTTCTATTTATAATGTAACTTATATAGTAGACGGAATGTCTCGTTCTATTAATGATATTGACCCTAATGATATCGAAAGTGTATCTGTTTTGAAAGATGGAGCTTCTGCAGCTGTTTATGGATTAAAAGGAGCCGGTGGTGTTATTATTATAACTACTAAAAAAGGTCAGGAAGGAAAATCCAAAATCACTTATAATGGTTCAATAGGAGCATCTATGAATGCAAACTTCCCACAGTTTATGAATGGACCTCAATTCGCATATTATTATAATATGGCTGACATGATGGATAAAATGGCTAATGGAAGCATTTCAGACATTAGTCAATATAATCCCGTTTTTACAAAGGCGAATGTGGAAGCGATGTTGAATGGTGATCCAACTGACGGATGGGATAATGTTAACTATATTGATAAAGTATTCGGAACCGGTATTAATCAGAAACACAATGTAACCATACAGGGAGGTAGTGATAAGATGCGTTACTTTGCTTCTGTGGGTTATTTAGGTCAAAAAGGTAACATTGACAATTTCTCTTACAAGAGATACAATTTAAGAACTAATCTTGAGACTCAACTGGCTAGGAACTTCCAGTTAAGTTTAGGTATTGCAGGAAATGTCGGTAAACGTGAAACTCCGGGATATGCTTCAGGCGGTACGGATTCTAATTCCGAATTGGGTGAACAAGGTTGGTTGTCAGTAGCTCATCAGACTATAATGATGCATCCCTATTTACCGGAAACATATGACGGACTTTATACTGCTACTACACAAAATAACACAAGTCTGCCCAACAGTCCGTTGGCTGCTATTTATGAATCCGGATACAAGCATACCAATAGCTTTGATTTGCAGACCAACATCTCATTGCAATACAATGTGCCTTGGGTTAAAGGTTTGAGTGTAAAAGTAACCGGAGCTTATGACTATACAACTTCTCATAATAAGAATTTGAATACACCTTACTCCACATATATACATAAAATGCCGACTTCGACAGCAGATTGGACTTGGTCTAAAGCAGACGATCCTCGCGGCACAGCAAATGGAATAAATTTAGGTGAAGGACAGTATAGTTCTCATCAAATGGTAGGCCAAGGAAGTATAAACTATGCAAGCTCCTTTGGAAAACATAATGTAGAAGCAATGGTATTGGCAGAAATCCGGGATTATAAAGAAAACAGTTTCTCCGGCTATAATAAGAACATGAGTTTCTCTGAACTACCGGAATTGAGCTTTGGACAACCGGCAGACTCTCCAATCTCGGGATACAGTGATGCAAACCGTAGTATTGGTTATGTTTTTCGTTTGAAATATGACTATGACAATAAGTATTTGGCAGAGTTTACAGGTCGATATGATGGTTCTTACAAATTTGCCGGCAATGTTAGTGGGAAACGTTGGGCATTCTTCCCGTCAGCGTCAGTAGCGTGGAGAATATCTAAAGAAGATTTTATGTCTAGTCTGACATTTCTGGATGATATGAAGATACGTGCATCTGTCGGTTTATTAGGAAACGATGCAGTGAGTCCGTATGCTTTCCTTAGTACTTACAATTTGATGGATGGTAACAAAAATGCATACCAGACAATTCTGAATGGAAAAGTAATGCAAGCATTACGCGCCTCTGTAATTGCCAATCCTACTCTAACTTGGGAGAACACCTTAACCTACAATGCAGGATTTGACTTTACGATGTGGAATGGTCTGTTGGGAATGGAGTTTGACGCATTCTATAACTATACCTATGATATTTTGACAGCAATGGGAGGCGATTACCCCCCATCTATGGGAGGATATTATTATACTTATGCCAACTATAATAAGGTCGATAGCAAAGGCGTTGAAGTAACGGTGAGCCATCGTAATAAATTAAACTTGGCAGGCAAGCCATTCTCCTATGGCGCAAGCTTCAATCTGACATTTGCAAGAAACCGTTATCTCCGTTATCCGGATAGTCCGAACACAGTAGAGTGGAGAAAACGCACAGGACGTAGTGTCGATGCTTCTGTTGTGTGGGTTGCAGATGGCTTGTTCCGTTCGGAAGAAGAAATAGACAATTCAGCCTGGTATGGCACTCGTCCTAATGTCGGTGATATCAAATACAGAGATTTAAATGGTGATGGTAAAATAGACGAAGATGACAGAACACGTGTTGGACGTGGCAATCGTCCCGAATTAACTTACGGTTTGAACCTGAATTGTGCCTGGAATGGATTCGATTTAAGTGCACAATTTACTGGAGGTGCACTGTTCGACGTATCATTGACGGGTACTTATTATAATGGTTATGACGACAACACTGTATGGACACAGGCATTTAAAGAAGGTGCCAACTCACCATTATATTTAGTTCAGAATGCATATACAGTAGAAAATCCGAATGGAACATTCCCACGTCTTACGCTAGGTAATCAAGGACATGGGGGAGATAATGGATTAGCTTCCACTTTCTGGTTGCGTAACGGTAGATACCTTCGTCTCAAATCCGCACAATTGGGTTACACATTCCCCAAGAGATGGATGAGTCCTGTCGGCATTCAGAATCTTAGAATTTATGTAGAAGGTTCTAATTTATTAACGCTCTGCGGTCTTCCTGATGGAATCGATCCTGAATCTCCGGGAGTAAATAACGGATACTATCCTCAACAACGCACCATTATGGGCGGTATCACTTTGACTTTCTAAACCTTTAAAAGTTCTATTATGAAAACAAAAGTATTAAGTATCATATTGTTGGGAGCCTCTTTAGGGCTTGGCTCATGTAGTGATTATCTGGACATGACTCCAACAGACAGAGCATCAGATAAACTTGTATGGAGTAAACTCGATTATGCAGAACAGGCAGTCAACGATTTCTATCGCTATATAGATTATTTAGGAGTCTATCGTGACGGACAATGTTTAGCGGGAATGACAGAGGCTTTGACAGACCAGCTTAAATATGGTTCCTATAATTATATGTCCAAATGTCAGATTCCTAGCGAAATAGCTTATGGAGGTTCTGTTCTCACAGTGAATTATGTTAGTACTTACCTGGGCAACTGGACGACAATGTACGAATATGTGCGTCGTGTCAATGAAGGTATCAATAAATTAAAGAAATATGCTTCATTTGGTCAGACTGATGAAGAACGCTTGGAAGCTGAAATGCGTTTCTTCAGAGGGTATCTCTATACTGATTTATTGAAACGTTATAAAGAAGTGATTATATACGATGAAGATTTGGATAATATAAAAAAGGATATGCCGGTTAGTTCGGAAGCCGACGGATGGAACTTTGTATATAACGACTTAAAATATGCCGGTGAACATTTGCCTGTTGATAAAACTCCTAACGGACGTCTTACTAGCGGAGCAGCTTATGCAATGTTATCAAGAGCCATGTTGTATGCAGAAAGATGGGATGACGCTCGCATCGCAGCTGAAAAGGTGATGGGAATGGGTTATGAACTAGAAGCAAAAGAAGACTATTCAAATGCTTTTAAAGCAGGAAGCAAAGAAGCCATTTTACAATATTGTTATGATAAGAGTTCCACTGTGACTCATGACTTTGATGGATATATGGTTCCTGGAGGTGATAAAGCACTGGATGGCAATTCCATGACTGGTGGATTCGGTACTCCGACACAAGAGATGGTTGAATCGTATGAATATGCAGATGGTAGTGGCTTCCCCGATTGGAGTGCATGGCATACTGCTGAAGGTACTACAACGACTCCTCCTTATGATAAACTAGAACCACGCTTTAAAGCTACCATTCTTTATAATGGAGCAACATGGAAAGGCAGAACAATAGAATCTTTCGTAAACGGTACTGATGGTTGGGCTGCATGGAAAACAGATGCTAAACCAGAAGGACGTTCTACTACCGGATATTATCTACGTAAACTGGTAGATGAAGATCATAATTTTACTTCCATACAAGCCAGCACACAGCCCTGGACGGAAATTCGTTACGCGGAAGTCTTACTGAATCATGCAGAAGCCTGTTATCATCTGAATGGCTATACGGATAAGGCAAATAAAGACATAAAAGATATTCGTAACAGAGTGGGATTGTCTTACACAGACAAAAGTGGGGATGCTTTAATGAAAGCCATCCGTCAGGAACGCAAAGTGGAACTTGCTTATGAAGGACATCATTATTGGGATATGCGCCGTTGGAAGTTATCTGCGACAGCATTTACTGGCATTCGTCTTCATGGAATGAAAATAGAGAAAAATGCAAATGGTTCTTTCAATTACATTTATACAGAATGTGATGATAAAGATCGTAATTTCCCGACTAAGATGTATCGTTTCCCAATGCCACAGGCAGAGTTGGACAATAACGGTGCGGTAACTCAATATGCAGAATGGCAATAAATCTAAAATGAAAACATTATGAAAAAGAATATACTATATCTATTATTAGGTTTTTTGGCTCTCACGACTTCTTGCCAGGATCCGGAATATGTGCTTCCTACTGCGGACAGACAGGGAATCACGAGCTTGACTGCACTCTTTACTTCTGGGCCATACGTGGATAAAGAAGCTGTGGTGTATACTATTGCAGATGCTTCTGTAGATAAGTATGTAATTCCTATGCCGTGGTATTATCCGGAAAATAGTGATAATGAAACTTCAGAATATATGAAGACGATGAGAGTTCAGGCAAAGTTGGCACCCAACTGTACTATTGAACCGGTTCTTTCAATTCTGGATCTGACTAAAGAGAATTATTTCACTTATACAGACGCCCAAGGATATAAGAAACAAATCTGTATCACAGGTGAAAGAGTCAAGTCTACTAAATGTCAGTTATTAAGTTTCTCAATTCCGTCTGAAGACATTACAGGTATTATTGATGAAGACCACAAAACTGTATCTTTAATCTCTGCGGAAGATTTATCTTCTTGCTTGGCAGATTATTCACTGTCGGCTCATGCGACCATGTCACCGGATCCTAAAACAGAGCCTCTTAATTTTAATTCACCTGTTGAGCTTACAGTGATTGCTCACGATGGAGTGACAAAGCAAACTTATACTATTCAAAAAGCAGTACCGGATAAGATTCCTTACGGATATAGAAAAGGTAGTGAGACAGAATTATTTAAATTGGATATGGGAGTCATCGGCTTACCTTGGACTGGAGCAAATGCACCTTCTTTAGCTGTTTCCGGAAATAATTTGGTAGTTTGCTTGGGTGATGGTACCACAACTCCTGCATATTACAATGCATCTACGGGAAATAAGATTGGTAATGTAACTTTGGGTAGTGTGAGTGTTGCATCTTTAGGATGTATGACAAGTGATAGTAGGGGAAATATATTATTAGCAACGAAGGCTACTAATGGCAAGTCTTTCTCAATCTATAAGACTTCTTCTGTTACGACTGCTCCAACTTTATTGACTACTTATACTAATGATACAGGGTTAGATATGGGTACGAAAGTGTCTGTTCAAGGAGATATTAATACTAATGCCTCTATTATTGCCACTTGTGACGGAACAGCCAGTTCAGGTTCCAATAAGTTTGTTCGTTGGATTATAACAGACGGTGTATTGGGAAGTCCTCAAGTAGTAACAGTGAATGGTGTAGGTAATTGGGGAGCTCCCGCATCAAACACTAAAGTTGTGACTAAAGGAACTACTGCTCAAAGTGATTATTTCTTGTCATACTATGATCCTAACATACTTTATTGGGTGAATGGAGCAAATAATAATGCAAGTAAATCTTTGGAAGACTCCGATAATGGCAATTCTTGGGCTATGAATAACAACTGTCTAGATACAAGGAGCTTCAATAATGCACAATATCTTGTATTGGTATGTACAGCTCACTTCCCGCAATGGGGTGGAACTCCATGCTTATATATGTATGACGTAACATCAGACGGTTCATTCACTGGTACAGTGTCTAGTTCAGATGCTTTGTCATTCAATCCTTCACTTTCCTCATACAATTCAGCTGATGGTGTAGCTGCAACAGGCGATGTATTGCTTGCAACGACAACCGATGGATATAAACTCCGTGTTTACTATGTGGATAACAACTGTAAGGTTATCGGAGGATATGAATTTGATTGTATCGACAAATAATTAATCTCTTTATCTCATATATGATGAGAAAGTATCTACTCGTCATATATGGGATAAAGAAATCCGTAAATCATTTAAAGGAGTAGCTATATGTCAACAAAGAAAAAAATGTCATGGTTGTTATTATTACTACCTTTTTTTATAGCATGTGGTGATGATAACACTGATATTCCGGATTGGCCATGGGCAGAGCCGGAGACTCCAACTGAACCTGTTGAAGCCAATCCTGATATTGTAAATTTGGGCTGGACTAATGTAAAAGACATTTATGGAACTTTACCTGAACATATCAACGTATATAAATCACCGGAAACATTGGAAGGCAAAAAGGCGATAGCTTATATTGCTGTGGGTAATATGAGTAAAGCAACATTTGGTGTATTAGGAGAAAAAACAGGATTGAAAAAGCCAAAAGAATTTTATGAAGAAAATAACTCCACGATTGTAATCAATGGAGGTTTCTTCTATGAGGGTTCATTAAGCCTAATATGGCGTAACGGTGAAATGGTGTGTAAGAACAATGATGTAACAGCAGAAGATTGGACTAACGGTCCATTCTGGTATCCTGTATTAGCTGCATTCTGTGAAATGAATGATGGCTCATTCAAATCAATGTGGACTTACACAACACTATCCAATGTTACTTATTGGTATTCGGAGCCCTCACCGGTAAAATCAGAAACAACTCCTGACGAAGATTTTCCGTCTACAGGAACTGTCTTAAATGCTAAAACAGGAATAGGCGGTGGCCCCGTACTTCTGTTGGATGGAAACATAAAGAATACATACGAAGAAGAAATCTTATCAGATATTGGGGCCACGGTGAACAGACCTCGTTCGGCTATTGGTATCACCAATGATAAGAAAATGATTCTTTTTGTGTGTGAAGGAGATGGAATGACAACGGGAGTTGCCGGTATGACCACCGAAAATGTAGCTAATATCATGAAAACACTGGGATGTACGGATGCTATCAATTTGGATGGCGGTGGTTCCAGTTGCATGTTAGTCAATGGGCAAAAGACTATCAAGACAAGTGACTCCAGCGGAGACGAAAAATCCGTAGCATCAGTAGTCACTCTTAAATAAAAAATGTACTGCGGATATATCAGGCAGTATCTACCTAATAAAACAAGTATGATATGAGAAAATTTCTAAAAATACTAATACTGACTTTCTTGGGAGCAGTTACAATAACCTCCTGTAGTGATGATTCTGATGGAATTCCCGGATGGCCGTGGAACGATAATTCGACAGAAAAGCCGGACGAGCCGGATGTTGCAGAAGCTAAGCCACGATATATTTGGATTGATGCGGCTGCTAATTTTCCTGACTATGCCAATAGTAAGGAAAACATAGCCAAAGATATGGAAAAGATAAAAGCGGCAGGATTCACTGATATTATTGTCGATGTACGTCCCACTACAGGAGATGTATTATTCAATACTGATATCGTAGATCAGGTGAAGCGTATGGATGTATGGGGTAATTCAGGGTATAGTTATTATGAACGAACCGAAACTTGGGATTACTTACAAGCATTTATTGATGAGGCTCGTAAACAGGAATTAAAAGTGAATGCTTCTATCAATACATTTGTAGGTGGTTATTTATGCCCGTATAATTTAGGACATGATGGAGTACTATTCCGTGATGATTCTAAAAAGGGATGGGCAAGTGTAGCTAATCTGACTGATGGGCTAACGAATACAATGGATTTGTTGGATGATGAAACCGATTATGGAGCGAAATTCTTCAATCCCGCTAATGATGATGTACAAAACTTTGTTTTACAGTTGTTGGCCGACTTGGCTAAATATGATTTGGATGGCATCATATTGGATCGTTGTCGTTATGATGACTATGGCTTAGAAAGCGATTTTTCAGATATTTCCAAACAGAAGTTCGAAGAATACATCGGTGAAACTGTAGCAAACTTCCCGGCAGATATTATGGCACCCGGTACGGATGAAATACCTTCTGACCAGCCTGTTTATTTTAAGAAGTGGTTGGAATTCAGAGCGAAAGTTATTCATGATTTCATAGTAAAGGCACGCGAGAAAGTTAAATCTGTCAATAACAATATCAAGTTTGGAGTTTATGTTGGTGCCTGGTATTCAACGTACTATACATCAGGCGTGAACTGGGCCAGTCCTAAATACAACACCTCCGCTTATTATCCGAACTGGGCTACTTCCGATTATAAGAATTATGGATATGCGGACCATTTGGACTATATCTTTTTGGGTGCTTATGCTTCCGTGAACAATATATATGGAAGTGGCGAATGGACCATGGAAGGTTTTTGTAAGAATGGACGTGAACTGTTACAAGGAGATGTACCTTTTGCAGGCGGACCAGATATCGGTAACAGTACCGGATGGACTGACGGAGGACAATCTGCAAAAATTCCGGATGCTATTGATGCTTGTATCAGTAATAGTGACGGCTTCTTTGCCTTCGACCTTTGCCACGTTAAGAAATACGACTATTGGAACGCTTTTAAAACAGGCTTTGATAAATATCTGGAATCTATCGAAGAATGAGGTTTGAACTAACCAACTAATTATGAAAATATATTTATTACAATTCTTTTTATTAATAGGTCTGGGCTTGAATTTACAAGCCCAGATTCCTTCTAACCCTATTCGCGGGAAAGTAACCTGTAATGGGACAGGAGTCCCGAGGGTAGTAGTGACCGACGGAATAGACTGTGTTTTGACTGACCAGCAAGGCCAATATACTCTCCCCCCTAATAGGGATGTTCGTTTCATTTATTTATCCACTCCTTCCGGATATTTACCGAAAACAGAACAAACAATACCTTTATTCTATCAGAAGCTGAATCCGGCCAAGCAAGATATTTACGACTTCGAATTGGTAAGAAATCCGCAAAATGAGATCAATCATTTGTTTTTGGTGCAGGCAGATGCGCAGGTTACTTCCGAAGATGACGTAAAGGCTTATGCTAAATATCTGCAAGATATGAAAGAATATATTCGTCCGTATATGGGCAAAAAAGAAGTATTCGGCATAGATTGTGGGGATATCGTAGGAGATACTCCTTCTTTATATCCTTCCTATATAGATACGGTATCATCATTAGAGATTCCCATCTATCGGGCAATTGGTAATCACGACATGACGTATGGAGGGCGTACTTTTGAATATTCTTATCGCACTTTCGAAAATTATTTCGGTCCTATCTACTATTCATTAAATAAAGGTAATGCTCATTATATCGTGCTTGACAATTGCTTTTATGTCAACCGTGATTATCAATATATAGGTTACATTGATGAACGTACTTTCCAATGGCTGGAGAAAGACCTCTCTTATGTGCCCAAAGACAAACTTGTCTTTGTAGTGATGCACATTCCTTCCAGTCTTCAGAAGAAGCTAAGATATAACACGCTAGATCAAGATGAAACGGTCAATACAGCTGCACTATATAAATTATTGGAAGGTTATAATGCCCACATCATTTCCGGACATACACATTTTAATGTAAACGTATGTTTTAATGACTCATTAATGGAACATAACACAGCTGCCGTATGCGGTACTTGGTGGCGTGCAGATATTAATGTGGATGGTACTCCGAGTGGATATGGGGTATATGAAGTAGACGGGAACCAAGTGAAATGGCTATATAAAAGTGCAGGCTACCCGAAAGAGCATCAATTACATGTATATCAGGCCGGATCATCTGACGAGTACCCTTCCGATATTATTGCTAACGTATGGAACTGGGATGAACAGTGGAAAGTGGAATGGTATGAAAACGGAAAGCGAATGGGAGAAATGCAACGCTACAAAGGATATGATCCTGCAGCCAAAGCAATCTGTTCTGACAAAGAAAAGGTGAAATATGAATGGATTTCCCCAGTTCTTACCGAACATCTATTTCATGCTACTCCCCGTAATAAAAATGCTAAAATAGAAGTGAAAGTAACAGATCGCTTCGGCAATGTGTATACTGAAGCTGTCGAAAACAAATAAGAATCATATGTTGAAAGCCAAATATTTTATATTATTGATATGCTTCTCGTTTCTCCTGAAAACAGAAGCGAAAGTAACCCTTACTTCCATTTGGGGGGATAATATGGTGTTACAGCAACAATCGGAAGTTACTTTTTCCGGAACAGCGACTTCGGGAAAACGTGTGCAGGCTACCGCTTCATGGAATAATAAAAAAATCCAAACGAATGTTGATGCAAAAGGTGAATGGAAACTTTCTCTCCAAACACCGGTAGCTGGAGGTCCGTATAGTATTACATTCTCGGATGGAGAGGACCTCACATTGCAGAATATTTTAATAGGAGAAGTCTGGTTCTGTTCCGGACAGTCGAATATGGAAATGCCAGTGAAAGGATTCCGTGGACAGCCTGTGTTTGGTTCTCAGCCATACATTGTATCTGCTAATCCCAAACGTCCACTGCGTCTCTATACTGTAAAAAATGCCTGGAGTACCATTCCACAGGAAGCTGGGGTGGACGGAGAATGGAAAGAAGCCTCTCCGGAAGATGTTGCTGATTTCAGTGCAACTGCCTATTTCTTTGGCAATCAGCTACAGCAATCTTTGGATGTTCCTGTCGGTCTGATACATTGTTCCTGGAGCATGTCAAAAATAGAGGCTTGGATGAATAAAGAGACTTTATCGGGCTTTCCGGAAATAGCATTGCCTGATGTAATACAGAGAGAGTTCGGGTGGACGGCAGGGACTCCTACATTATTGTGGAATGCAATGGTGAATCCATGGAAAGGATTTCCTGTTAAAGGAGTGATTTGGTATCAAGGTGAAGCAAACACACCCGATCCCGGATTATATAAGAGATTATTTCCTGCAATGGTTTCTCAATGGAGAACATTCTTCAACAATCCCCAAATGCCATTTTATTACGTACAGATTGCACCATGGAAATCGGAAGGCAATGATAAACTAGATTGGGCTTGGTTCCGCCAGTGTCAGTTGGAGTTGATGTCAGCTGTTCCAAATGTTGGAATGGTGACCACAGGTGATGCCGGGAGTGAAAACTTTATTCATTCGCCCTATAAGATAAAGGTCGGTGAACGACTGGCTTATTGGGCATTGGCAAAAACGTATCATCGTAAAGGTATTCAATATTCCGGTCCTATATACAAATCCCACCGAGTAAAAGGGAATGTAGTAGAAATAGACTTTGAACATGGTGAAGAAGGATTGATCCCGGAAAATCAAAACGTGAAAGGATTTGAAATAGTGGGGACGGATGGTATATTCCGACCGGCCAAAGCGGAAATTATCAATGGTTCTTCTACTGTAAAGGTCTGGAATGATTCGATCAATGCCCCCATAGAGGTACGTTATTGTTTCCGGAATTATATGTTGGGAGAATTATGCAATAATGCGGCTATTCCTGCTTCTCCTTTCCGGATTGTAATCAAAAAGAAACCTGCGTTAATGTGGTTCGATGCCGAAGCTAATTTCGAACGTTTCAGCCATAAAGACTCGATTGACTATTATTTGGAGAAAATCAAATCAGTAGGTTTCACTCATGTAATAGTGGATATACGGCCCATTACGGGAGAAGTACTTTATCAAAGTCAGTTTGCCCCACAAATGAAAGAGTGGAAAGGCGCAAAGGCCGGGAATTTTGATTATTTGCAATACTTCATTAAAAAAGGGCACGAATTGGGTCTTGAGGTTCATGCTTCATTAAATGTATTCTGTGCCGGGCATAATTATTTCGATCGTGGAATGGTATACAGCGGACATCCGGAATGGGCAACCATGGTGTATACTCCCGAGAAAGGTATTATTCCGATTACGGAAGAAAAACATAAATATGGTGCTATGATCAATCCTTTGAACGAGGAATATCGTACGCATATTCTAAATGTACTGAAAGAAGTGGTGACCAAATACTCTGATTTGGACGGTCTGATGCTCGATCGTGTACGTTATGATGGTATAACAGCCGACTTCTCACCGCTGTCACGTGAAAAGTTTGAAGCATATATAGGTAAGAAAGTGGCGAAGTTCCCCGAAGATATTTTTGTTTGGAAGAAGAATACGGATGGAAAGTTTATCACCCAACCGGGAAAGTATTTCCGGAAATGGATGGAATGGAGAACGAAAAACATTACTGATTTTATGGCATTGGCACGTAAGGAAGTGAAAGCCGCCAATCCCAAAGTTTCCTTTGGCACCTATACCGGAGCTTGGTATCCGTCTTACTATGAAGTGGGAGTTAATTTCGCCAGCAAAAAGTATGACCCGGCTCAAGACTTTAATTGGGCTACTCCTGAATATAAAAATTACGGATATGCGGAACTCATCGATTTGTATGCTACCGGAAATTACTATACAGACATAACGATAGAGGAATATAAGAAAACAAACCGTACCATCTGGAACGAGACAGACTCGCAAGCTCAAGCCGGTACATGGTATTGTGTAGAAGGTTCTTGTCAGCACTTGCGTCAGATTCTGAAAGACAACAAATTTATGGGGGGTATCTTGGTAGACCAGTTCTATGATAATCCGGGGAAATTATCCGAAACAATAGAAATGAACCTTCGTCGAGCGGATGGACTAATGGTGTTTGATATTGTACACATTATCCAAAAGAATTTATGGAAAGAAATAGAAAAAGGAATGCGGGAAGGAGGAGCTATATGAATAACAGAGCTTTAGCTTTAGATGCCTTACGGGGATATGCGATTATTACAATGGTACTTTCAGCTACCATCGTAACGCATGTTCTTCCCGGTTGGATGAGCCATGCGCAAACGCCGCCGCCGGATCATGTATTTAATCCTCTATTGCCCGGTATTACTTGGGTAGATCTTGTATTTCCTTTTTTCCTGTTCGCTATGGGAGCTGCGTTTCCTTTTTCCATAAAGAAACGTGCTGAAAAAGGTGATTCAAAGCTAAAACTCGTTTATGAAGCTGGCAAACGGGGGATTCAGTTGACCTTCTTTGCTATTTTCATCCAGCATTTTTATCCGTATATGTTAAGCTCTCCGCAAGATATGAGGGCATGGTTGCTGGCTATACTCTGTTTTGTTGTTCTATTTCCCATGTTCATGCGTATTCCTTTGAAAATGCCGGATTGGGCACATACTTCTATAAAAGTCGGAGCTTACATGGTTGCTGCTATCATGTTGGCTACCACTTCTTATGCGGATGGAAAAACATTCAGCTTATTCTCCAGCAACATCATAATTTTGCTGCTAGCTAACATGGCTATTTTCGGTTCTATCCTTTACATTTTCACAATGAATAATCGTTGGATACGTTTAGGAATTCTAATATTGCTAATGGCTATGATATTAGGGAGTACAGTGGATGGTTCTTGGACACAGAGTGTATTTAATTATACTCCTCTGCCGTGGATGTATCGGTTTGACTATTTGAAATACTTATTTATCGTTATTCCCGGCAGTATAGCCGGGGAGTATTTAGCGGAGTGGATGAAAGCATATCAAAAAGAAACGGATGATTATGCTACATCTCCTTATCGTAAAATGAGTATCATGTTGATGATATTATCCGTTGTTATCATCATTAGCAATCTTTACGGCCTATACACTCGTAATTTGGTTGTTAATCTTGTGGTTACTGTTTTATTGTTATTAGCTGGCAAGTGTATATTTCTACGTAAAGTGGATGGAATAGCTCTATTGTGGAAAAAGTTGTTTAATGCAGGAGCATATTTACTTCTTCTGGGTTTGTGTTTTGAGCCTTTTCAGGATGGTATTAAAAAAGATCCAACTACTTTTAGTTATTTCTTTGTCACTTCCGGGTTAGCTTTTCTGGCCCTTTTATTTCTAAGTATCGTTTGTGATTATTTCCGGTGTATCAAAAGTACTCGTTTTTTGGTGATGTCCGGTCAGAATCCGATGATAGCTTATGTGGTCGGAGATTTGCTGATTATGCCATTGATTAATCTACTTGGACTTGCTTCATTGCTATCTTATTTTCAACAAAATGCCTGGCTAGGTTTTCTCCAGGGAGTAATCCTTACTTCTTTGGCTGTGTTAGCAACTATGTTCTTCACAAAAATCAAGTGGTTTTGGAGAACATAAATATCAATATGATTAGTTTATATCAAATTGATCGACATATTGTCGTTCTTTCTTTGATTTTATTATTTCTCACTTTTTGTAAATGAGAGAAAGTAGAAAGAGAAAACAATAAAATACGGTATTTATATGCATAATTACGAATAAAAGAACGGTCATTTGCATATAAATTACCGTATTATTATAGAAAAACACACGCTTGATTGTAATGAAACGTACGGTTAGTTTTAAAGAAACACACGGTTGGTTTTAAAGAAACGTCACGTACATTTAAAAGGGTATCCGTCCGAAAAAAGCCGACTTGATTTTAGATTTTCAAGTCGGCATTAGCTT
>ERZ777011.808-NODE-808-length-42975-cov-13.497810_pt1 | contig 42975 bp, 42 predicted proteins | sample MGYA00374964_ERZ777011 | MGnify/ENA primary metagenome ERZ777011 (study PRJEB29310, sample SAMD00008975) | mouse gut metagenome | study: EMG produced TPA metagenomics assembly of the Metagenome analysis of fecal microbiota from mouse which was promoted...
ACTACCTCCACTTCCTTGCTGCTTAGATACTGTTTTAAGATGTTCCTGTCCTTGCATATGCGGATTGTTTCCGTAACCGCCTGTTTCGTCATTCCATGCTCTTTTATCTGCTCGTTAAAAACCTTACAAAAAACAATGTATTCATTAATTATATTGTCCTTGTCGCTCTCATATATGACTTTGGCTTTTATCTCAATATCAATATCCGCACCGTCAAAAAACTCCTGCGATAAAGATATTGTATCGGGTTTTCTGCCTTTGTTGCCTGTGTATATCACATAAAATTCGGGCTTTGGCATTTTTACTTTCTTGCTCTTATATAGGCTCTGACTGGTTCGCTCAAAATATTCATGGTAACTCTGTGCTAAATACAGTAGTATTCTGATTAAAATATTTACCGTCCAACTCGATTGCGCCTCCAACAACAAAAGCAATCTGTTGTTACCTACCATTATGCCCAAATCGTTATAGAGATTATCTGTCAAAACATTGTCTATTGTTACAATATCCAGCGTGTCCTCTGTTGCGTCTATATCCTCCGGGTGCAATGTCTTATACAGTTTCAACAAATTCTTTTTATCTTGGAAAAGGTCTAAAAACACACTGTTTTTTGCGGTACGTTTTGCCTTAACTTCCTGTGTCTGCTTTGTATCGTCTGACACCTTACCACCTCGATTTCTAAAAATTTGTGGTACAAGATATGATATATCCTGCTCTTGCCACACTTCAATTATACAAAAAACCGCTTATCTTTACAATAAAATTCACATTAAATTTCTTCCTCCCTCCGCTTAGTTTTGTTTTGTTGCCTGTTCTGCTGTCGGCTCTCGTTCTGAAGCTCCCTCTCAAGGTTCTTTTTGTTGTAGCTGATTACCTCGGCATACGCTAATTCTGTGGCGGTCTTGGTCTGCTCCCTGCCGATACTGTCATATTCAGACTGCAAAGACTGTATCTCTGCTTTCCACTGTTTCGGCGTTACCTTTTCGCCATTCTGTAAAAGGCTCTGCAGTCGGGGAAATACTTCACAATGATACCGCCCATGATGTACTTGTGGTGGTTCTCGGCTTTGCGTTTCTTATCATTCTGTTTTTCTTTTCGTTGGCTACACGCTGTTGCGCCTGTTTCAATGCCTGCAATGCTTTTTCTAAATTTCTGCTTGCGTCATTTTTGTTCTCAATCATTCCTGTTACCTCATTCTTTCTTTGCTGTGTTGATAGTTTCTGAAAACAAAAAGGACAGCTAAGACATTTGTTGCTTAATTGCCTTTCGCTGTCCTTTTCAGATTTTTGTTGAACCGATAGCCTATGCTCCGTATTGTCTGAATGTAGACTTGTCTGCTTGGACTGTCACCTATCTTCTGCCTGATACTGCTGATATGTCCTGTGACAGTGGCATAATCTCCAAAATATGCGCCATTCCAAACAATATTATAAATCTGCTCTGTTGTGAATACTCTGCCGGGGTTGCTTGCTAACAGATATAGTATTTCAAATTCTATATTTGAAAACCTTACCTCATTATCATTCAACAGGACAATTCTCTGCACCAAATCAATCTTTAATGCCGCGACTTGAATAACATCTGTGTCTTGGAATGTATTGCACCATTCAAGACATTTGCTGTTGCTTATGACCTCCAATATCCCATTATAAATATCTTTTTAATTACATCTCGGAACGGAAGGAAATCATCATCAAATCCCGAACCTGTGTCAACACCCTCGTTGACTGCAATCAGTCTTACATTCGCCCTGCGTAGCTGTTCCCGCAACATTCCCATCTGCACATAACTTCTTACCAATCGACTCATATCTTTCACAATGATTGTTCCGATATTTCCCTTCTCCACTTCGGCAAGCATAGCTTGCAATCCCTCACGCTCAAAAGTAGTGCCGGAAATTCCGTCATTGGTAAAGTGGCGTATGCCCGTAAAGCCGTTCTTTTCCGCATAATCCTCAAGCATTGCCTTCTGGTTGGAAATGCTGTTGCTCTCGCCCTGCAACTCGTCATCATGGCTCAACCTCTCGTATAATGCTGTTAAATCGTGACTCATAATCAATTCCCTCCTTTCCGCCAGTACCGCATAAATGCCATGCTATGGCTCTTTTGTATTCATTTTGATTAAGAAGTCTTTTATATTTTATAACTCCTTTTACGGATAAGTCTGCACTCAGATCTTCATAAATATGCTCGATACACTTTCGCACATGGAGAGACAAGATGCCCTCCTTTTTGATTTCCCGCATCCGTTTCGCATAATCTACACACATATCCTGCAGCAGCATTTGCAGGGCGTCACTGTCAGAGGCTCTGTCCGCTTTGCGGCTGTAAATATCCGCGATCATGTAAGCTTCGTCATCGCTGAGCCCTGCGTCCGTGCCCGCTTTTGCAAGGGATGCCGCCAGGATCATGAAATGATATTTCCCGTTTCGCAATTCATTTTTGGAAAGAGTCCTCATATTTGTGGACAGCGATACTGCGCCGAAAGAAATCAGTTTTTCTAACGTCTCAACATCTCCGCCGAGGATAGCATTCAGGACTGCTTCGTCAAGGAGGTAGGGACTTTTTTCGTAGCCGTACGCTTTTTGTCTGTATAATTGTCTGTTGAGTTCTTTTCTGATATTCATAAAGGTATTATATCAAATTTTTGATAAAAAGGCGAAAAATTAGATATATCTCCTCGTATTTCTATGATAAAAAGAAACCGTCTCAAAGTTTATTGAATATGCTATTTGTACAATTTCAACAACACAAAAAGATTTAAAAGGAGAATCAACATGAAGCAGACAGACTTCACCCAAGGTCCTATCACAAAATCCCTGCTATCCTTCTTCTGTTCCATGCTGCTTGCCAATATGTTACAGCAATTTTATTCGTTTGCGGATTTGGTGATCATTGGAAAGAGGCTGGGTGATACGGCTGTGGCGGCGGTCGGAAATTTCGCGACCTTTTCCTTTGTGATCACGGGCTTTATCATGGGTGTGGCAAACGGCTTTTCCGTGGTCATATCGCAGGCATATGGGAAGAATGATTTTGCTGCGTTTAGAAGGACGTCAGCCGCTTCCATGACGTTATCGGCTTTTTTTCGCTATATCTTACGGGCATCGGTTTATGGTGCCTGCGTCCCGTGCTGTGGATCATGCAGACGGATCAGGCGCTGGTAAAGGACTGTCTGTCCTACGATTATGTTATATTTGGAGGGCTGACGGTCACGGTATTTTATCATTTGTTTTCAGCTGTTTTAAGGGCGGTCGGAGACAGCAGGACGCCTTTGATTGCCATCGCGGTATCTTCCTGCGTGAACATAGGTCTGGATTTTCTTTTTCTTTTCGTATTTGACACCGGCGTTGCGGGGCCTGCATGGGCGACAATCATTGCGCAGCTTGTATCCGTATGGATCTGCCGGGGCAGACTGTTTCAAAGCGGAGAACTTCGGGTAAGCGGATGTGACCATGCGTTTATATTTGAGCGTAGATTGGTGAAAGAACTTTTGCGAAACGGTGTGCCGATGGCGCTGATGAACTCTGTTACATCCGTGGGCTGCATCTTTGTGCAAAGCTGTATCAACAGATACGGTGTCATTTTCTTCGGTCTGCCTGCGTTTGGCTTTACGGCTGTGGTTTATGCGGAAGGGATGGCGTGGATCGGCGCACTGTCACTGAATCTGGCAGCGTATCTGCGCGTTTTGGGACGCATGGAAAAAACAGTAGCCGCGTCGATTCATAACAACGCGGCTGTCAACAGTCTAAATGATTCGCAGGATGAAACGGGAATATGAAAATACATCATGCCACATAGAAATACATGAAAATAAAGTGGCAGATGCTTCCGCCCATCACAAACAGGTGGAAAATTTCATGAGAACCGAAGTTCTTGTGTTTCGAGTTAAAGATGGGCAGTTTCAAGGCGTAGATCACGCCGCCCACCGTGTAGAAAATCCCGCCCGCTAAAAGCCATAAAAAGGCGCTTCGGGAAAGGGTATCCCACAGCGTGCCGAAAACGGCGAGGCAGGCCCAGCCCATGGCGATGTACAAAATCGATGAAAACCATTTCGGGCAGGTGATCCAGCACATCTTGATCATCATCCCTGCGATGGCGATGCCCCAGACTGTGGCTAACAGCGTATAACCGCGGTGGTCACCGAGGATCACCAGGCAGACGGGGGTGTAGGAGCCCGCGATCAGCACGAAGATCATCATGTGGTCCAGCTTGCGGAATACTTTCAAAATGCTGTCCTTTACGGTGACGCTGTGATAGAGGGCGCTTGCGCCGTAGAGGGCGACCATGCTGCCGATGAAGACCGCCAGCGCAAACAGGGCAATACGGTCCGTGTCGGCGTCACCCGCAGCCTTTGCCATCAGAGGCGTAGCTGCGACAATGGCCATCATCATGCCGATAAAATGAGTGATGGCGCTTCCGGGTTCACGAATGGTAATTTGCATAAGATCAACTCCTTTTTATTGCGATGAATGTCATAACTGCGTAATGTAGTTTTCAAAACTATGTGTTACATAGTATGATACTACTACTTAAAATGTGCAAAGTCAATCATTTTATGCAATTTTTAGTTTGTTTTCCGACCAGAATCATTTTTATGATTTGCAGCGCAGAACAAATGATGGCTGTTTGACGCATCTGTTATGGCATGATTTGCGTGTTTATGCTATCATAACCACAAAAACCGTAATGCTTGACGAGATCGGAAGAAGCAAAAGAAAGAGAGGGAAAAGGGATGAACACGGCACTTTTAACGATCGATGATTTTTCATCAAAAAACACGCCTGCAATTGTAGATTACTTGAAAGAAAAGGGAATCGCGCCGATTTTTTTTGCGACCGGGCAGAATGTGGAACGCAATTACGAGGAGGCGGTCTACGCCGTGAAGCAGGGAATGATTGTGGGTAACCACAGCTATTCGCATCCTGCCTTTTCTTCTATTTCAGTGGAGGCGTGTATGGAAGAAATCGAAAAGTGTGAGAAAGTCCTTGACAGATTATATCAGGACAGCGGTGTGAAGCGCACATACAGGCCGTTTCGCTTTCCCTATGGCGATAAGGGCGGGGACCACAAGGCGGCGCTGCAAACCTATCTGAAAGAACAGGGATTCCATAAGGTCGAGGACAGACACCTTTCCTATCCCTGGTGGAAGGAAAACGGTCTGGATCGGGATATCGACACCTTTTGGACATTTGATTTTGCAGAGTATAACATCCGTCCGGGTTCTGATGTTACAAGGGACTCCGTGTGGGAAAAGATGCACGACGAAAAGCCGGAATACGGTGCGGTCTTATTTGGTGAGAACAACAGGCATATCCTGCTTTTGCACGCGCATGACGAGACGGAGGAGATGCTGCCGGAGTACTATAAACTGTTCATTGAGCATCTTTTGGAAAACGGCGTGACCTTTGACGAACCAAAGTTTCAGTCCTCCTCGATCACATGAATTTCCAGATAGTCGAAATCGATTTCTTCGATAAAATTATCCTGTGAGAAGCGCGCTTTGCTGTGGCGTTTGAAATCGGAGACGGTCGCCTCCAGCCAGATCGGTTTTCCCAGGTCGAACGTCAGGCAGACTTCTTCCAGTGCATCGAATACCTTATGGGTGCGCGTTTCTGAGCGCGCATCCTCGATGACGGTGTCCTTTATCATGCGGTTGTCCTTAAATTCTTTTGCCCACAGACGAAACATATTGCTTCCTCACCTTTCCTTGTTCCATTCTTTTACCAATATACAAAGCGAAGCGATAAAAGTAAAGCCTGCAAATATTTTTTGCACGGATATTATTTTATGCTATACTGAGTTCATGAAAAATGCAAAGAAAAAGGAATCTTGTTCCCAAAACGGCATATCAATTTATTTAGCGGCAGACAGGAGGCTTTTTTGTTATGCTTTTCTCTGGGGCGTCCCGTTTGCCGTCTCCTGTGTGCTCGGCTGGCGTCTGGTCCATGAAGGAACGATATTTGGTTCGGGCGGTTCGGCGACAGCTCGTATCGGCAGTTTATTGCTGTTTCTTTTGGAGACGGCAGTCTTGTCCGTGCCTGCGGCAGCGTTGGCGGCGCTTGTACTGCGGGGCGGAAGAAAGAAACGAAGCATAATCGGAGCGCGAGGAGGACAGGAGGAACGCAGACAACAGGGACCGCGTGAGGACGGCCGCAAGATGGCAGAGGAGATAGGAAAGAAAAGGAAGACGAATATACGTCAAACGTGGTTTTTTTACAGCGTCTTGATTTTCCTATTCTGGCTGCCGATCTTTCTGGCCTACTATCCGTCCGTTTTTGCTTACGATGCGGAGGGGCAGCTCTATCAGGTGATCGCGAAGGATTACAGCACACATCACCCGCTTTTGCATACCTTATTTTTGGGAGCTTTTTTTCGACTGGGGGGCGCGGTCGGTTCCTATCAGACAGGAATGGCAGGGCATTCCGTGGTGCAGATGGTTTTGATGGCGCTTGCGTTTGGCGGGGCACTCTCCCTGCTATATGAGAGAGGGACGCCCCGCTGGATGAGGATTCTCCTGCTTTTATTTTATGGATTGTTTCCGGCAAATTCCATCCTCGCGCTGAGCACCACAAAGGATGTGCTCTTTGCGGCGCTGGTGCTGGTAGTTACGTTGAAAGGTTATTGCATTGCCTGTGATTGCGCGCGGGAGTCTTCGGCGTCTGATGGGGGCGGCAGTTGTGAGACACCGGGAGTGGGCATAAAAGATTGGGCAGTGTTTGTGTTTTTTGCAGTGCTGATGCTTTTGTTTCGCAACAATGCGGTCTATGCCTTTGTAGTCAGCGTGCCCATTGTGTGGATCGGACTAGGCGAGAGACGGCAGAAAGAAAATAGTGTGCGTGCCAAGGTGCGGATCGGGAAGAACAGTGGAGCGGCCCGTAGAAGGTATCTGCGCACAGCGTTTACGATACTTGTATTATTTGGAATCAGTGCCTTTTTATTGAAAGCTGCGACCCATGCGCAAAGCGGCAGTCCGCGGGAAATGTTGAGCGTTCCTTTACAGCAGATGGCACGCGTGCGGGTGGAGGCGGAGGATCAAATCGACCCGGCCATGCGGGAGGAACTTGATCAGTACATCTCAAAAGAGTGGGTTTTTGCGGCGTATGATCCTCATCTGGCGGATCCTGTAAAAAACCGTGCGGTGATCCATGACGATCCCAAAGGCCTCATCAAGACTTGGGTGCGTCTTGGACTGCAGTATCCGACGATTTACGTGGATGCCTTTTTGGATCATTCTCTGGGCATGTGGTATCTGTGGGATACCTCTCATGCGCAGGTGTACGGGATCGGCACACAGAGCGGCTTCGGCTGGCTTTCCACGGATAACCGCACCATGCCTGCGGGCTGCGAGATCGTAGAGAAAAGCTTACTTCCCGGATTACGCGCTTTTATGGAGCGGATCGTATCGGATAACGCTTATCAGAAACTGCCGTTTGTCCGGCTGCTCTTTGCACCGGCATTCTATTGGTGGCTTTTGTGGCTTTATCTGGCGGCGGCCCTGTATCAAAAAAGGAAGCAGGAGACGCTTGCGGCAGTGTTCCTGATCACCTATTATCTGACGTTGCTGCTCTCGCCGACAGTGATTGTGCGCTATTTATACCCGCTGATGGTGACGGTTCCCGTCATTTTTTCCTGCATTTTGACGAAAGATACAGAAACGATACAGGAAAATATACAATAAAATATTAAAATTTACAAAAATTTTGTTAAAAATATACATTTTCAAAGCGAAGTGTGGTATACTGTTCGTGACAGTAAGCAAGCAGCATTTGTATTACCGAGGGAGTTATTTGTTATGGAAGTAATGGTTGAAAGAGATAAAGATGGCGATATCGACAGTTGGAAAGAGCTGCAGTTGATTTATAATTCCGCATTGAAGCAGATATCCACGAAGCTGGAGATCTTAAACGATGAGTTTCAGCACGTACATCGCTATAATCCGATTGAGCATATCAAATGGCGGATCAAGACGCCTGAGAGCATCGTTAAAAAATTGAAAAAACACGGCCAAGAATCGACCCTGGAGAATATGGTCAAGTATGTCAATGACATTGCAGGCATTCGCGTGATCTGTTCCTTCGCTTCGGACATTTATCAGATCGCGGAGATGATCAGCAGTCAACGTGACATACGTGTCATATCTGTAAAGGATTATATTGTGAACCCGAAGGCCAGCGGCTATAAGAGTTACCACATGCTGGTGTCAGTTCCCGTGTATCTTTCGGATCGCATCGCTGACACTAAGGTGGAAATCCAGATCCGTACGGTTGCCATGGATTTTTGGGCGAGCTTGGAGCATAAGATTCATTACAAATTTGAGGGGAATGCGCCGGAGCATATCAGGGAGCAGTTGGTGGAATGCGCGCAGATGGTGGCGGCTCTCGATGCCAGAATGATGTCTCTGAATGAGGAGATCTTACATATCGGGCAGGAGGAAGAAAGCTCGCGAACCAGGCGGGAAGAATATCTGGAAGAAGAGGACTGAGAGGTTCTCTTTTTTTAGGTGCATAAGCGTGCATAAGCAGAGACTCGAAAGACTTCGTCTTTCTCGTTCGCGTTGCTCCTCATAAGGCATCTGGTTCAGGTGCTCATGCAAGCATGGCGCCTGTCCCAGATGCCTTATGACTCTGCTTATACGCGTAAAATGAGGAGTGCCCGAGCACCTTTCGGCACCCGGGCTATTATGAAAAAATTTATCTATGTGTGTAATGGATACACTACAACTCGTTTTTGCTTATAATTAAGTATACTTTTATATTGTGAACAAACTATGAATAAATTGTAAAGTTATAGTTAATATTCCTAACAATGATAAAAAAATGGAACCAAAAACTGTGCAATATAGACAAATAGTGTGCTCTGTTTAGGGGAGCAAGCGGAGAAAAACTTTTCCCTGTTGTCAAAATAAACGTGAAATGGTAAGATGTACGAGATGGAGCGCAGCGGAATCGAGCTACGCACTGCTGCGAAGTCCGCAATTCAGAGAGGAAACAATATGGATACCTTTATTGATAAACTGGCACAGAAAAGAAACGCACAGGAGATGATCCGCGCAAATTCTGCGGCGGAGGCTGCAAAGATGGCACAGATGCAGAATCAGTTAAAGTCCTACGATGAAATCATGCAGGAGATCCGCAGGGTCAACCTAAAGACTTCCGAGAATGTGGAGAATGTGAACAAAGTCCTTGCGGAGTGTATGGAAAAGCTCGATGGATTGAAGACGGAGAAAAAGGGTGCTGAGAGCGTGGAACAGGAGCTTGCCGCGATCAAGGCGCTTTTGGAGGAACGTTTTTCGCAGTCTGAGGACTTTATGCATAAGGAAAACGTGAAAGTCTACCGCAATGTACAGGCCGCACTTACGGAGGAACTGACAAAGCAGACAGAGCAGACCAGGGCAGCCAAAGGGCGGGGAACGCCCCTGTGGCTTTCTATTGTGATTTTGGTGGCTGTGGCAGCGGATATCGCGGTTACGCTGGTTCCGTTTGTTTTGAGGATGATGAATTATAAATTGTTTTAAGGGCAAGCTAACAGCAGATCGCTTTCGGTAAGAAGACGATGGAATCATAAGTATTTATGATAATGAAAAATTTGAGCAGACATTATAAAAAAATTAAAATTGCATATATTAAGGTTGCGGTGCTTTCATGTGTCGCTGCCGCCTTTTTCTTACCCCAAAGACAGAGCCTTGAAAGCACCGGTGATAATTATTTTACGGTATACTTAAACGGTGTGCAGGTGGGTGTGATGGGCGATGCCGAAGAAGCGGATGAGTGCTTGATTGCCGCGAGAAGGCGCCTTGCCGGAGAGAGCGGCGAGATGGTGCTTGCGGAGAGTAATCTCACCTGGGAGGGCGAGGAAGTGCTCTGGGGTGAGATAGATGACAGAAATGTCATAATCTCCAACATGCTGGGTGCTCTGCGGGGCAGCGTTAAGGAAACCTTAAACCGCTCCTACACAGTAAAGATCAACGAGTATACTGTCAATCTGGCGAGTACGGATGAGGTGATTGCGCTTTTGCAGGCCTCCCTTAAAAAGTATGACACCGAGAGAAACTATTACGCGGATCTGGTGCTTGATGCGGACAGGGAGCTCAACGTGCTGACGACTCAGATCTATTCCACGAAGGAGCAACAGGAGGAAGAAACGGAGGAGGTCATGACCAGCGCAGGCATCAGCGCTGCGTTGAATGATATTTTTTTAGATATCGAACCTGTTTCGGAGAAGGACTTTTCCGATTATGAACTGGGACTTTTGGAGCTTAGCTTTGGCGATACGGTGGAAGTAGTGGAATCTTATCTGCAAGACTACGAGCTGACTCCGCTGGAGCAGGCCATTGAGGAAGTGACCAAGGATCAGGAAAAGGAGCAGATCTACGAGGTGGTCGCGGGTGACACGCTCTCCCAAATTGCGGAGAATAACGAGATTCCACTCGATCGGCTGATCGCCATGAATGAGACGATTGAGGATGAAAATTCGCTGATTCGTGTGGGGGACGAGCTGATCGTGACCGTGCCCGAACCTGAACTTTCCGTGGAGCGCACGGAGCAGATGTACTATGAAGAAGATTACGAGGCGGAAATTATTTATGTAGATAACGACGACTGGTACACGAACCAGACGCAGACGTTGCAGGAGCCATCCGCGGGCCATCGCAAGGTGGTGGCGAATGTTTCTTACCGCAACAGCGAGGAGATCTCAAGAGAGATTTTGAAAGAGGAGATCACCTATGCGGCTGTGCCTAAGATCGTAGAGCGCGGCACCAAGATCCCGCCCACGTATCTGAAACCGATTTCGGGCGGCAGACTTTCCTCGAGATTCGGCAGACGCAAAGCGCCCACCAGAGGCGCGAGCACCTATCATAAGGGAGTGGACTGGGCGACGCCTGTCGGCACGGCAGTCATGGCTTCCTGTACGGGTACGGTCTCCAGGGCAGGCTGGGGAAAAGGATACGGCTATGTGGTTTATATCAATCATGCCGACGGCAGACAGACCCGCTATGGGCATTTGAGTAAGGTCCTTGTCAAGCAGGGGCAGACCGTGACCCAGGGGCAGAAGATTGCCTTGAGCGGCAATACGGGCGTGAGCACGGGACCGCATATTCATTTTGAAATCCTCATTAACGGGACCCAGGTGGATCCGTTTGACTACCTGAATTAACAGTGGGGTTTACAAACCTCCAAAATCTGGTATACTGTATTTTGACGTTTGATTTATTTTGCTTACTTTAGATTGCTTAAGATAAGGAATTTGACTGATATCCGATTGTGAAAGGCAAGTAAACATATATGGAACAATATGCGATTAAAGGCGGGAATCCGTTAGTCGGCGAGGTGGAGATCGGCGGCGCGAAGAATGCCGCGCTCGCGATCCTTGCAGCGGCCATTATGACGGATGAGACCGTAGTGATAGAGAATGTGCCTGATGTTAGAGACACCAATGTGATGATGCAGGCGATGGAGAGTATTGGCGTATCGATCAGCCGTGTGGACAGACACACGGTGAAAATCAACGCTTCACAGGTTCACGATCTGGTGATCGAGGACGATTATATCAAAAAAATCAGGGCTTCCTACTATCTTTTGGGAGCGCTTCTTGGCAAATACAGCAAGGCGGAAGTAGCGCTTCCCGGAGGCTGTAATATTGGGCTTAGGCCCATTGATCAGCATATCAAGGGCTTTCGCGCGCTGGGCGCAAGTGTGAGGATCGAGCACGGCCTGATCATCACGGAGGCGAACAAGCTCAGGGGGAATCACATCTACATGGACGTGGTGACTGTGGGCGCGACCATGAATGTGATGATGGCGGCAGTGATGGCGGAAGGCACTACTGTGATCGAAAATGCGGCCAAGGAACCGCATGTCGTTGATCTTGCCAGCTTCCTAAACAGTATGGGCGCCAATATCAAGGGTGCGGGCACGGATGTGATCCGTATCAAAGGCGTGTCAAAGCTCCATGGTACCGAGTATGGTATCATTCCCGATCAGATCGAGGCAGGCACGTTCATGTTCGCAGCGGCGGTAACCAAGGGTGACGTGACGGTGAAAAATGTGATTCCGAAGCACTTGGAGTCTATCAGCGCAAAGCTTTTGGAGATCGGCTGTGAGATTGAAGAGTCTGACGATGCAGTGCGTGTGGTGGCGGCGAAACCGCTTGGGCATACCCATGTAAAGACCCTGCCTTATCCGGGATTTCCCACGGATATGCAGCCCCAGATCACGGTGGCATTGGGACTTTCCGCAGGCACCAGCATTGTGACGGAGAGTATTTTTGAGAATCGTTTCAAATATGTGGACGAGCTTACCTGCATGGGTGCGAATATTAAGGTGGAAGGCAATACCGCGATCATAGACGGCGTTTCCAAGTATACCGGTGCCAGCATTACCGCGCCTGATTTGCGTGCGGGTGCGGCGCTTGTCATTGCGGCTTTGGCGGCGGACGGTGTCAGTACGGTGGACGATATCAAGTATATTGAGCGCGGTTATGAGGATTTTCATATAAAGCTGCAGGGTTTGGGCGCACAGATCGATCTGGTGACGACAGAGCGGGAGCTGCAGAAGTTCAAGTTGAAAGTAAGCTGACGGAAAGGCGCAGGCGGTTTTCCCACAGTTGTAGAAAATAGTTGTCAGGGTCTTGACACGGAGTCTTTTCGGGTGTATCTTTGTTGTAGATAATTTCATATTGTGATATCTTTCTCTTATTCAGAGTGGTGGAGATACATAGGATCGATGAAGCCACGGCAACCCCTGACAAGGAAGGTGCCAACCTGAGCGAGGCCGTCAATGACGGTAAGTCGAACAATAAGAGGATTTGATGCTTGTATGTCGAGTCCCCTTATTTCGAGAGAAGTGAGGGGATTTTTCACGAATAAGCAGAGAAGGAAGTCCTTTGAAGCAGGCGCCATGCTTGCATGAACGCATGATTCAGAGGACTTACGGCGAGCAACGCGAACGAGAAACGCGCAGCGTTTCGAGTCTCTGCTAATTCGTAGAACAACACATAAAAAGGAGAAAAACTATGGAGAAAAGATTATTTACATCCGAGTCTGTAACAGAGGGACATCCCGACAAAGTCTGCGACGCGATCTCAGACGCGATCCTGGATGCCTGCATGGAAAAGGATCCCATGAGCCGCGTGGCATGTGAGACGGCAGTCTGCACGGGTTTTGTGTTGGTAACCGGTGAGATCACTACCAACGCATACGTGGATATGCAGAAAATCGTACGCGATACCGTTAATGAAATCGGGTATACCAAGTCGGAATATGGGTTTGACGGAAATACCTGCGCAGTTCTCGTGGCAATCGACGAGCAGTCTGCGGATATCGCAATGGGCGTGGATAAAGCGCTTGAGGCGAAGAAGGGCGAGCAGACCGACGATCTGGATACGGGTGCGGGCGATCAGGGTATGATGTTTGGTTACGCGACCAACGAGACCGAGGATTACATGCCTTATCCGATCGATCTGGCGCACAAGCTGGCGAAGAAGCTGACGGAGGTTCGTAAGAACGGTATGCTTACCTATTTGAGACCCGACGGTAAGAGCCAGGTTTCCGTGGAGTATGATGAAGCAGGAAAGCCCGTTCGTCTGGAGGCAGTCGTATTATCGACCCAGCATGACGATGATGTGACGCAGGAACAGATCCACGAGGACATCAAGAAGTATGTGTTTGATCCCGTTCTGCCGAAGGAACTCATCGACGATAAGACCAAATTCTTTATCAACCCTACGGGACGGTTCGTGATCGGTGGTCCTCACGGCGACGCGGGACTGACAGGTCGTAAGATCATCGTGGATACTTACGGCGGCTATGCGCGTCACGGCGGCGGTGCATTCTCCGGCAAGGATTGCACGAAGGTAGACCGTTCTGCAGCGTATGCGGCTCGTTATGTGGCGAAGAACATTGTGGCGGCAGGCATTGCGGATAAGTGTGAGATTCAGCTTTCCTATGCAATCGGTGTGGCACAGCCCACTTCCGTTATGGTGGATACTTTTGGCACAGGCAAGATCGCGGATGACAAACTGGTGGAGATCGTGCGCGAGAACTTTGATCTGCGGCCCGCAGGCATCATTAAGATGCTTGATCTGCGCCGTCCGATCTACAAGCAGACTGCGGCTTACGGCCATTTTGGCAGAAATGATTTGGATCTGCCTTGGGAGAAACTTGATAAGGTGGATGCACTGAAAATGTACTTATAAAAAAATGGGGACACCCCGAAGGAGAAATCTTTTGGGGTGTTTTTGCGTTTTACCTGTGAAACGATTGACCAAATTATGGATAGCATGTAAAATATTAGAGAAGAAAAGACGATACTAATTTTGAGGTATCTATATCATTAGTACCATTTATGTATCATGGTGAGAAGTGGGGGCGGCGAATATGTACAAAAATTGGAAAAGGACTGCGGCATTGGGACTGGCGGTACTGCTCGGGTGCATGGTGCCGATGGGGACGATGCAGGCAGCGGAGGACGATGGGCTGACTCCGGCATCGGTCTCAGAGAATGACGGACCTGCGGTGTCTGATCCTGAGATCGTCATCACGAGGGGCGGCGTGAACAAGACTTATCCCTTGGGCGGTGCCGTTACATTTGAATATTCAAATAACTGGGGCGCGCTGTTCGAGGTGTCTGTCAATCCGAACGGGCGGGAAGTTTCGCTTTTCTTTGCTCTGGATTCCGTGACGGATATGGAAGCGGAAGCGAAGACAAAGGAACAGATGGGTGGTTTGGCATGGGGTAATATCTCATCTCCGCCTATGAGTATCGAGCCTTCGCATGATGGTTGTTATGTGATTTATGCGAAAGCGCAGGCAGGAACGCAGACTTATTTTGCCCGATCCGGCGGAATCGTTGTGGATACCGTGAAACCTGTCATTAGGGGGATCGAAGACGGCAAGGCCTATCCGGCCGAGACTGTATTTCAGGTCGAGGATACCAATTTAGACTGTGTTCTTGTGAACGAGATGCCTGCGGTTTCCGATGGTGGAAATTATAAGGTGGCGGCAAATGGGAACAGTACCTCCTGTGTCATCAGAGCAAAGGATAAGGCAGGCAATGAGACGGTCTGCAGCATTTCCGTTACGGGAACCACGACGCCGGAACCGGAGGAACCGGAACCGCCGGAAACAGACAACGTGATCTCGCAGAGTAAGGAGTATACGCTGAAGGCGGGTGTGAAGTATCATCTGGCGGAAGGCAGATGGAAAGTGGACGGCGACAAGTCTGTTTATCAGGGCGGCAGTGACTTTTATGTGACGGCGGATGGGACTTATCGGTTTTCCAGGTAGTTATTGAGAAGAAGTGAGTGAAAAGAGGGGCGTGGCAGATGTTACAGAAACTGAGGTCTTATAAGAAGGTTTTGATTTGTGCCTGTGCTGCGGCAATTGTGATTGTGGCAGCTACAGTGATACTGATAGCAAACAGGGAAGAAACATTCCGATCCATTCTGGTTTATGATGTGATGGGAAGCGCCGTGATCGAGCGGGCAAATGTGGGGACCATGGAGGCGGCGGAAAACCTGTATCTGGAATCGGGCGATCGAGTCAGCGTAGCGGCGGATTCCGGTATGCGTATGAAACTGGATAACGATAAGTATGTTATGGCGGAGGCAGATACGATCTTTTCCGTGGAGGCGGAAGGAACGGACGCGGATTCCAGAACAAAGATCTGTCTGGAACAGGGCGCGATCATCAATGAGATTCAGAATCCGTTGAGAGAAGGTTCCAGCTATGAAACTTCTACGCCTAACTCGGTGATGGCAGTCAGAGGAACGATTTACCGCGTAGAATTATGCGTGGATGAAAGCACAGATCAGGAAGGTCCAATGACCAAACTGTGCTGCTTTCAAGGGCAGGTCGGAACAAAGCCCATGCTTCCGGACGGTACATATGGGGAGGAAATCCTGGTTCCGGCAGGCTGTGAAGTGACAGTATATCCGGACGGGACAGTGAGTGAGGTCAGGGACATTGTCTATGAAGAACTTCCCATGCAGGCAGTGGTAAATCTGCTTGCTATGGTAGAGAACGGACAGGATGTGACAGGGATCACGGCGGAAGAATTGACACAGCTTACTTTGGAGACGGAGGATGTCAGCGAAGCCGCTGAGAGTGAGAACGCGCAGACGGAGCAGCCTGAGACTGTGCAGGCAGAGCCGGAATCTGAGAGCGATGCAGAGACGGAGACGGATACGCAGGTACAGTCAGCATCGGCTAAGACAGAAAATGTTAGCAAAAAGCAGCCTTCAAAGGAGCAGAAGCAGCCGGCACCACAGCAGCCGACTCCTGAGAAAAAACCGTCAAAGACCACGCCACCGGAAAATAAGGGCGGCACGGGAAACGATCATTCAGGAGGAGATGATTCCAACAATGGCCGTCCCGGTTCCAATGAAGGCGGCGATCAGGGTAAGCCTGAAGAACCAAAAAAACCCGAGAAGCCTTCCAAACCTGCGGTTTACACGGTGACATTTATGTATCAGGGTAAGGTGTTTGCAACACAGAGCGTAAAGAGCGGGGAGACCGCTTCCGCTCCGGTGCTTGTTCCGGAGACAGGCGGCGCCTGGGATTTTGATTTCGGTAAAAAAATCAAGGCGAATACGACGGTTACATGGAAAACGGCACCATAAGTTCTCATCATAGGATTGCTGCGAAAGAAATGTGAGAGAAAAGAGATGAAACGTCTTTACCAAATGAAAACGGCGGCGGTTACTGCCGCCGTTATTCTGACTTCTCTGGCGCTGTTTTACTTCGGCACCGCGGGATGCATTGATATAGGGCTATCCGACAGGCTGAACCAGCGTGAGAGCGTCACCAACAAAAAAATTTATATCATCGGGATCGACGATAAGACACTGGAGCAGTACGGTCCCGTCAACACCTGGAGCAGGGAAATCCCGGCACAGCTGGTATCTGTGTTAAATGGCACGGACGGAGTGCGTCCTGCTGTGATCGCATTCGATGTGATCTATAGTGAGGAGGCGGACAAGGAAGCGGACGATGCCTTTGCCCGTGTCTGCGGGGAGGCGGGAAATGTCGTCGCGGCGATGAGTTTTTCTTTTAAGGAACAGCCTGAGCAGGGGGCGGACGGGCGGATCATTTACAATCCCTATCATGTGGATTATGTGATCGAACCGTATGACAGTCTGAAGAAAGAAGTAGTGTGCGGCTTTGCAAACACCTTTGTGGATACGGACGGCTATGTGCGGCAGGCTATGGCTTATCTGGATCATGAAGGAGAGCGGGCGTACAGCCTTTCTTCTCAGGTTTATAAACTTTATCAGGAGAGCCGTGGTGAGGAAGCGGTGTTTCCTGCCGTATATGGGAGAAATAACAGGTTCTATTTTACTTATTCCGGCAAGGCGGGAGGCTACAGCGTCGTCTCCATGGCGGATGTGCTGGACGGTACGATCGATCCGGCGATCTTTCAGGATGCGGTGGTGCTTGTGGGCGCTTATGCGGTGGGGATGCAGGACGCCTATATGCCTGCCATTGCCCACAACAGCCAGATGTACGGGGTGGAGATACATGCGAATATCATTGAAGCGCTGCTGGAAGGAAAGACGCAGCTGCCGATATCCCCTTTGGCTTATGCGCTGGCGGCGGCTCTTCTTTGCGGCGTATTTTATGTGTGCAGCGAAAAAATGCGGATGTTGTATGCTACCATCCTTTTGGCGGTGCTCATCGTTCTTGATCTTGTCTTTGTAAAGGTCATGTATGGAAACGGCCGGATCGTGCCGACGATCCTTGTGCCGGTCTGTATGCTGGTCATCTGGCTGGTGCAGCTTGCACGCGGCTATCTGGCGGAGATCATGAGAAGGCGAAGGGTAGTTGATGTTTTCAAACAGTATGTGGCGCCCCAGGTGGTGGATAAGATCAGTAAAGACAAGGATTTTGAACTGGTGCTCGGCGGAGAAAACCGCCATATTGCCGTGCTGTTTGTGGATATTCGGGGATTTACCACGATGTCTGAGAGCTTAGCGCCGGAAGAAGTGGTGGAGATTTTGAATGAGTATCTGGGACTGACCACGCAGGCGATCTTTAACAATGGCGGAACACTCGACAAGTTTGTGGGGGATGCGACCATGGCAGTGTTCAATGCACCCTTTGATTTAGACGATTATATATTCCGTGCCGTTATGACTGCATGGGATATGCAGGCGGGCGCGGAACGGATCGCTGAAAAGTTCCGTGAAAGATATGGTAAGACTGTATCTTTTGGAATTGGAGTCAACTGCGGCAATGCCGTTGTAGGAAATATTGGCTGTGATTTCCGGATGGATTATACGGCCATCGGCGATACGGTCAATACAGCGGCCAGACTGGAGAGCAATGCGCGTCCCGGCCAGATTTTGATCAGCGCTGAAGTTTATGAGGCGGTAAAGGATCGGGTGGACGTGACACCCATCGGGGAGATCCCTTTGAAGGGAAAGAGCAATGGCGTCTTTGTATATCAGGTAAAAAGTGTCAGAAGACAGGGCGTGACGGAGGAAACATGAGCAAACTGTATTTGGTTCCCGACAGGAAAGATATGGAGCGGATGTGCACACTGGCGGCAGAGTACGGATGCGCATTTGAGTATAATGATTTCTTTTGGCCGGAAGTCATGGAGGATTCCCAAAAGAAGAAAGAAATCATTGAGGACTTTAGGGCGTGCAAAGAATCGTTTATCAATAAATGCTATGGCGATGAAAATGTGAACGATCAATTTGCGCCCAATCTATTTGAAAACGATACCATGCACGGGGCATTCCTGGATGTAACGATCCACAGCGACGATCCCCTGATTCGGGACGCTTCCTTGCTGCGCGTAAGGCAGTCCATGGAGATTGCAAAAAACATGGGGCTTAAGGGCGTTGTGTTCCATACGGGACGCCTGGCCGGATTTCGGGCGGCGGGTTATCTTAGGAACTGGCGCGACAGGAATGAGGCGTTTTTTAGGGTGATTGCCTGCAAATACCCGTCGCAGCAGATTTATATGGAGAATATGTTTGATGAGGCGCCGGATATTTTGGCGGGGCTGGCGGAAAAGATGTGGGACGTCAAAAATTTCGGCGTCTGTCTGGACTATGCCCATGCCATGCTTTCCAAGTGTCCGGGGCGGGAGTGGATCGAGACGCTGGCGCCCTATATCCGCCACATTCACATCAATGACAACGACTTGCAAAATGATCTGCACCTTGCCGTGGGCAGCGGAACACTGGACTGGCAGGAATTTGACAGTCTGACCAGAGAATATCGGGTAGAAGCGCCGGTTCTGGTGGAGGTAAACGGATATGAGGCCCAGAGGGAATCGCTGCAGTACATGAAAAAGCACGGGATCTATCCAATGGAAAGGGAGAGGGAAAAGTGATGCATCTGCAATACGAAGATTTTGAAAAGATAATGGACATTGGCATACGCCTTTCCACGGAAAGAAATAGAAACCGTCTGCTCATGACCATTCTCGATAAAGGAATGGAGATTACAAACTGTGATGCGAGCACCCTGTATCTGTATGAGAATGGCGAACTGAAATTTCAGTTTATGAAGACGCTCTCCCAGGGGATCAGCAGAGGACTCGATGGGGAAGTCATCGACCTGCCGCCCGTGCCGATGAAGGAGGAAAATGTGTGTTCCTATGCGGCGATCCACCGGGAAGTCGTGAATATCCCTGATGTGTATGCCGGAAGCCGCTTTGATTTCTCGGGACCCAGACAGTATGACAGTCTGACGGGGTATCGGACGCAGTCGCAGCTGGTCGTGCCCCTGGCTAACAATGAGAATGAACTGATTGGCGTCCTGCAGTTGATCAATGCCATGGAGGAAGACGGCAGCGTGACTGCATTCAACGAGGAGTATGAGATCATCATCCGCGCATTGGGAGCCATTGCGGCCATCGAGCTGACGAACCTCTCTTATGTGGAGGCGTTGAAGGCGCAGATTTATTCGTTTGTGGAGGCGCTTACGACGGCGCTGGAAGAACGGACGCCGTACAATGCCCTGCATACCAGGAATGTAGAAAAATATGCCAGTCTGTTGGCGGATTATATTACTGAATTACATAAGGAAGGAAAATGCGACGATACCTTTGATCCGGTCAGAAAGGAACAGCTGATGCTGGCGGCGCTCATCCATGATATCGGCAAGATGGTGGTGCCTCTCAGTATTATGAATAAGGCGACCAGACTGGATACGCAGATCGAGAAGGTGGACGACCGCTTTCAGCTGCTGAAAGCGCTGTATGAGGTCGATCTGCTGCGGGGGAGGATCACCTCCGATGAATACGAGACGGTCAGCAGAGATTTGGAGGCGGAGCTTGCTTTTATTCATGAAATGGATGTGGTCGATCATGTGAGCGACGAAGACAGCGAACATATTAAGAAGCTTGCCGAAAAGCAGCATGTCGGTGAAGATGGCGAGGTACTGTCTTATCTGACCAAGAAGGAAGCGGAGTGCCTTAGCATTCGCAGCGGCACACTGACGGTACAGGAACGCAAGGAGATGGAAAATCATGTGGTCATGACCTCTAAGATCCTGGAAAAAGTGCAGTTTTACAAAGGATTTTCCATGGTCCCTAAGTGGGTGGGCGCTCACCACGAATATCTGGACGGCAGCGGCTATCCGAACGGTCTGAAAGGCGACGAACTGGATCTGGAGACGCGGCTCTTGACGGTGGTTGATATCTATGATGCGCTGGTGGCGACAGACAGACCCTACAAGCAGCCGATCTCGCAACAGGGAGCGATTCAGATTTTGAAAGATATGGCGCAGCGGGGGAAGGTGGATCTGCAGCTTGTGCAGTGGCTGGACGAGGCGCTGGGAGAGGGAGACTCTGCGGGGGCATAGGGTTTGGGTCCATTTCTTAATCGTGATACAGATTTTTGAGCGTGAGCAGCCGCACATCCGTGTCCCGGTTTTGCAGGGCTGCCGTGAATCCGGATTTGGAGAAAAGATAATAATAACGCTTTTCAAAATGACCCATGGCGTCTGCGTAATCTTTCAGGAGAGCCAGTTCGTCCGTATCAACGGGTGCGTTTCGAAATTTGCAGGAGCCGACGATACAGGCGTTTTGGTCTGCGGCGGACGCCACCAGATCGATTTGTGCCTGCTTGCGTGTGCGCGGATGACCACCCCACCACTGACCGACCTCGCCGAGTAAAAAGGGGAGATCGTCTGCATAAAACAAAACATAGTCGCGGCACATTTTCTCAAAGGTCAGGCCCATATAGTCGGATAAGCGTTCTTCGACAGATATCGCATAGTTGTCTTCTATCCTGCCCGTGAGGATGGAAGACATATTTTTTGGCACAAACGAAAACCAGAAACGGAAAAACTGGTCATCGATCCGGTAGATGGAACGCTTACCGCCCTGCTCGGTGATGGGTGTTTCCCGTTTGATGATGCCGAGCGTGATCAGGTTGGAAAGGTATTTACTGCAAAGTCCGCTTTCCATACCCACTGTGGTCGCGATTTCGGAAAGTCTTGTCTTGCCGGAGGCGATGGCGGTGACAATGGCATTGTAGGAAGAAGGCTCCCGCAGTTCCTGCTTAAAGAGATTGGAAGGCTCCTCGAAAAGCAGCGCGTTTTTATCAAAGAGACTTCTCAGCAGATTTTCGCGTATACTTAAGGATGGCGAAAACTGTTCCAGATAGAGGGGGATGCCGCCGGTAATGCCGTATATAAGGGCCTTTTCTTCAAACGTGTAATTCGGGAACCATTTTCCGGTGTCCAAATAATGAAAGGGCAGGATCTTGAACTGCGCTGTTCGGCGGCCGTAAAGCGGGCTTTGATACCCCAATACCTGCTTTTCCATAAAACTCATGGAGGAGCCGCAGAGGATCAGAAACAGCTTTGTGTTCTTAAATGGATGGTCGAGGTAGTTTTGCAGCAGGGAAGAAATGCCTTTTTCTGCACCCGCAAGGTAGGGGTATTCGTCGATCACCACGATCAGGCGCTCGTTAGAGGCGATTTCCAGCCTGCCGCTTTCGTACATTTGATTTAGTTTTTTGAGTTCCTGATCGCGGCCTATAAACATAGAGCCCTCCCTGTCAATGGTAAAATTTATTGACTTTGATGTAAGAAATGGAAGTATGAACGGATGAGAGGAAAACCGATGAACCCATATAAGATCCTTCTTGTGGAGGACGACACCGAGATCAGTGAAATGTTAAAAAACTATTTGGAGACAGAACAGTATGAGGTGGCCTGCGCCCTTGATGGGCAGCAGGCCTGCGCTATGTTTGACAAGGCGTCTTATGATTTGGTCCTTTTGGATCTGATGATCCCCAAGGTGAGCGGTATGGGCGTGATGCAGCATATCCGGGGGAACAGTTTTGTGCCAATCATCGGAGACGCATAATGTTTGAGAAAAAAGTGCAGGGAGAGATCCGCGAGCTTCATCGGCAGTTAAAAGCCATTTTGGATGAGGACAGAAATGAGCGGGTGATGATCTTCACGGATGATAGAGAAATCCAGGAACTGGCGGCGCAGATGGGCGGAGAGCTTACACTTAAGAGCGAACCGCATGTGAGGACGGTCTTTACGGTTACGTTGAGACGAGAAATGCCATAAGAAAAATGACAACTATGTCATGTTGCTTCTGTGACACTTTTTTCATAGAACCAGCCGCCTGACCAAGGTCATTGGCGGCAAAGAGCTGGTGAAAGACGTGGACATGCACGTTAAAAAGGGAGAGATCTACGGGTTTTTGGGGCCCAACGGCGCGGGTAAGACCACGGTCATGAAGCTGATCATGAATCTTTGGAAGCCGACGATCGGGGAGATTGAGCTGTTCGGAAAGCCGCTGACGCCGCAGTCGTATGAGGTGTTCAGACGGATCGGGAGTATCATTGAATTTCCTACATTTTACGAACATATGACGGGATATGAGAATCTGCAGATGCACTGTGAGTACATGGGCTATTATCAGCACGGGAGCACGGCAAAGGTGCTGGAGCTTTCCGAGGCGGCGCAAAAACCCGTCAAAAACTATTCGCTGGGTATGAAGGAGCGGCTGGGGATTGCTAGAGCGATATTATGTAAACCTGAATTGCTGATCCTGGATGAGCCGACCAACGGACTGGACCCGGCAGGCATGAAACAGATCCGCGAATTGCTGCGGAAGCTGTGTACGGAGCAGGGGACGACGATTTTGGTATCTTCGCATATTCTTTCGGAAATCGAGAGCATGGCGGACACGATCGGCATCATTCATCAAGGCAGGATGAGAAAGGGGATCGGCTTGAAAGAGATCGAGGAGATGAGCCTTGCCTATATGGAATTGACGGTGCAGAATCCGGAGCGGGCGTCCTATGTACTGGCCGATCAGCTGGGAATGACCAATTTTAAGGTGCTCGACGGGGGAATGATCCGCATTTATGACAATCGTGTCACAATAGAGGAAATCGCGAAGGTGCAGGCTTTAAACGAGGTGGCAGTGACGTCATTGGAGGCGGAGACGCTGGAGGACTATTTCTTAAAACTAACAGAGGGAGAGCGTGAGAAGAACTTCTAAAGCTCAGCAGCAGAGGCTGCTTCGCTAAGAAGTTCTATGTCTCACGCAAGAGAATGCTTGAAATGCAGCATTCTCTGCATGGATTGGAAGGAGGTAACTGTGTTAAAACTGATAAGACTGGAATGGAAAAAACATAAAATCGGGAAACAGATCCGCATCGCGGTGATCACGACGGTGGTCCTGATGCTGTTTATGCTGATGACGGCGCGGGAGCTGGAGACGTCGGAGACGGTAGAAGCGTATGGAAAAAGTATGCTGAATGCTGCCTTGTTTGCGGTGGCAGTGGCGTCTGTCTGGCTGTCAGTGTGGCGGGTGGAGCAGCGGGATGTGATGTAGGTGTTATGTTGATATCAGCTCTGAAAATCGCATCATTCTTGCGAATAAGGTATGATTGTGATAATGTTTATGTGTACGGTTCTGAGTTGGCTGCGATTGCATTAGAATAGAACGTAAGTTTGCAAAGGAGAAGGTGCACTATGGAAAGAATGTATAAAGTAGTCAGGAAATGGGGGAGTGAAAACCTTCTCCTTACGATTTGTGTTGTAGTTCAACTTGTGCTGGTGTTTTGTACGCAGAAGCCGGTTATTGTAAACATGGACGGCATTTTTTCCTATACGCTGGCAAACAGTCCATATGACTATCTCTTTTTGGATGGAAAATATAGCGAATTTCCGAACGATAACGGATGGATTGACGCTCATATTTTAAAAGAACATTATGTGACAGAAGACTATGATCGTTTCGAGTATGCTGCGGTGTACAGCCATCAACGGTACGACGTACATCCGCCTCTGTATTATATGGTAGTGCATACTTTTTCTTCCCTGGCTCCGGGGACCTATTCCAATTTATATACGATGTTAGTCAATTTGCTGAGCCTGTTTTTGGCGGATATTGTGCTGCTTAAGCTGTTTCAGCGTTTATATTCCTTCTACGGATGCGCAATCGTGCCGCTTATCCTTATCATTACAATGGAAACGATGCGATTTTTACTGACATGGGCACGGATGTATATGCTGCTCTTTTTCTTCTGTGTCTGGTATCTGCTCATTCATGTCGGATTTGTGCTGCACGAGCAGAAGAAAACAGATTATGTGCAGATGGTGCTGTGCATCTTTTTAGGGACGTTGACACACTATTATTTTTATGTGTTTGCGGCAGCGGTGACTCTTTTTACCATGGCGGATATGATGCGCACCGGAAGAGTGCGCGAACTTCTGCGTTATCTCTACTTTGGGATCATGGGACTTACGGCGTCCTGGATCGTGTATCCGTGGGTTTGGTTCCATATCTTTGAAAATTCGCAGAATAAACATACGGATATAGGGGGCTGGTCTGTTGAAAAAGTGATGGAGTGCGCGACTTTCCTTCGTGACAGACTGTTGGGTGAAGGCACATGGAAGTGGGCGATTTTACTGTTTTTCTGGTGCGTAGAGCTGTTTGTCCGCAAAAAGAGAAAGGGTTATGCGGATAAGAAGGAAAGGAGCCGGCTGCATTTTCGCAGATTACTTTTTTTCAGTGGATTGCTGTATTATGTGACGATTTATACATTGGACGGCGGCGTGATTCATTATCATACGGCGCTTTATGCTGCATTTATTGTTTGGGTGTCCATGCTGCTGCTCGACACGATTTCGCAGATCGGGATATTGCTTGCACTTCCTTGCCTAAAGCTATGGAATCATCATGCAGTCAGGATCGGGGCTGCGCTCGTCGGTGTATGGATCCTTTTTTCTGGTGCGGGAATCCATCGATATCTGGGCGGTGCGGAGCGGGTCCTTAACGCTGTTTGGCAAAATGAGCCGCTTGTAAGCGATTTTTGGAGGGCGCCGGATTTTTTTCCGAACCATAACTGCCTTTATGTAGAAATAGAGTCGGATCCGTTTTTTCATAATTTTTTGTTTTCGTTTGGAGAATACAGGCTGTTTAAAAAAATATCTGTTGAGGAGTTTGAACGGCATGGAATTGGAGAGGAGGAGTTGTCCGGCGGCGGCCTTGCGGGAGAAGGTCTTGTTGTTTATCTGCCAAAAAAATATGAGCTGAATGAAGATGATTACAGATTGTTTGCGGAAGACGGCGACTATCGGATCTATGAGTATGTAGGAGGGATGTTTGAATGAATTACTTTGTGTTATTGAGGAAGCAGGCATTTTTGGGCATACTGATCATGATGGTGTGCGCGTGTCTTGGAAGCATCAGGGGTGCATGGAAGGAAAATCAGGAAGGTTATATCGGCGTGACACAAAAGGATCTGGAAAGAGTGGCTGAGGCAGGGGTCAGCGCGCCGGAGATGATTGGTGTGATGGGGCTGGCAGCGGAACAGAACAGATGGCATAATCTTGGTTACGCATATCACTATGCCTGGAGGGGCGTCGTGTGCTACTGCATTTTAATGGCTTTCTATTGCCCTTTTTATCACTGCCGTTTTTTTGAAAGGCTTCGCGTCCCGGTCATGGAAAATGACGAGAAGGGGCTGCATACCGCTGACGACCCGGTCAAAAAAAGGAAACGGGAGTGATCGATACTGTCCGAATCGGTTTGACTGTTTCTTCCCGACAGTCTATAATAAATAAGACGGCAAAACAGGTATTTTGGCGGTTACGTATGATATTTGGGAAGGGTGTAACATTTCAGCGCCGGCTTGCAAAGTTTCGGATAGAAATGTTATGAAAAGGTATCAACATGGCATTTGCGCATCTCCATGTCCACACAGAGTTTAGTCTCCTGGACGGTTCCAACAAAATCAAAGAGTATGTAAGGTATGTGAAAGAGCTGGGGATGGACAGCGCGGCGATCACGGACCACGGCGTCATGTACGGTGCCGTTGATTTCTATAAGGTGGCAAAGGAGATGGGGATCAATCCCATCATCGGCTGCGAGGTTTACGTGGCGCCTCACTCCCGCTTTGACAGGGAGCTGACGGGAGGCGAGGATCGCTATTATCATCTGGTGCTCCTGGCGGAAAATAACACGGGTTATGCGAACCTGGTAAAGATCGTCAGCAAGGGATTCACGGAAGGATACTATTACAGACCGCGCGTGGATCTGGAAGTATTGGAACAGTACCACGAGGGCATTATCGCGCTTTCGGCCTGTCTGGCGGGGGAGGTGCCCCGCTATATCCAGAAGGGGCTCGTCGATGAGGCCAAGAAAGCGGCCTTAAAATATCAGAGTATTTTCGGGAAGGACAATTACTTCCTGGAATTGCAGGATCACGGGATCCCGGCGCAGCAGTCGGTCAATTCCGTGCTTCTTCGCATGAGCAAAGAATTGGACATTCCCCTGGTGGCCACCAACGATGTGCACTACACTTATGCAGAAGACGCCCAGCCCCATGACGTTCTTCTCTGTCTGCAGACGGGCAAGAAGGTATCTGACGAGGAGCGTATGCGCTACGAGGGCGGTCAGTATTATGTCAAGAGCGAGGAGGAGATGAAAGGACTTTTCCCTTACGCGTGGGAGGCAGTGGAGAACACCCAGCGGATCGCCGACCGCTGCCATGTGGAGATCGAGTTTGGCCATTATAAGGTGCCGCATTATGACGCGCCGCAGGGGTATGATTCCTGGACTTACTTAAATAAGCTGTGCCAGGACGGCATGAAGGAGCGCTATCCGGAGGACGACGGCACGCTGCAGGAGCGCCTTGCCTATGAGCTTGATACCATCAAAAATATGGGCTTTGTGGACTATTTCCTGATCGTGTGGGATTATATCAATTTCTGCCGCGAGAACGGGATCGCGGTGGGGCCGGGCAGAGGCTCGGCGGCAGGAAGCATTGTGTCATACTGCCTGAAAATCACCAATATCGATCCAATCAAATACAGCCTGCTCTTTGAGCGGTTTCTGAACCCCGAGCGTGTCTCCATGCCCGATATCGACGTGGACTTCTGCTTTGAGAGACGGCAGGAAGTAATTGACTATGTTGGTCAAAAGTATGGCAGCGACAGGGTGGTGCAGATCGTCACCTTCGGTACGATGGCGGCCAAGGGCGTGATCCGCGATGTGGGCAGGGTGATGGATCTGCCCTACGCCTATGTGGACCGTCTGGCGAAGATGATCCCTGTTGAGCAGAATCAGGGTGTATCCATCGACCGTGCGCTGGAGATGAATCCGGAGTTTAAGAGCCTTTATGAGGAAGACGAGCAGGTGCACAGCCTGATCGACATGTGCAGAAGGTTAGAGGGACTGCCCAGACACACTTCCATGCATGCGGCGGGTGTGGTGATCTGCCCGGAGGCGGCGGACGAGTTTGTTCCGCTTTCCAGAGGTTCCGACGGCTCTATCACCACCCAGTTTCCGATGACGACCATCGAGGAGCTGGGGCTTCTAAAAATGGACTTTCTGGGTCTGAGGACGCTGACGGTGATCCAGAATGCCGTGCAGCTGGTGAAAGAAAGCAAAGGAATCGACATCGATATTGATGCCATCGATTATGATGATAAGGCGGTGCTGGCTTCCCTGGGGACGGGGCGGACGGACGGCGTGTTCCAGTTAGAAAGCGGCGGCATGAAAAGCTTTATGAAAGAACTGAAGCCGCAGAGTCTCGAGGATGTGATCGCGGGCATCTCCCTCTACCGTCCGGGGCCGATGGACTTCATCCCCAAATATATCAAGGGCAAGAACCACCCTGAGACCGTGACCTACGACTGCCCGCAGCTGGAACCGATCTTAGCGCCCACCTACGGCTGTATCGTCTATCAGGAGCAGGTGATGCAGATCGTGCGTGAGCTTGGCGGTTATACTATGGGCCGAAGCGATCTGGTGCGCCGTGCTATGAGTAAGAAAAAGCAGTATGTGATGGAGCAGGAGCGGAAAAACTTTACCTACGGGAATCCTGAAGAGGGTGTGCCGGGCTGTGTGGCGAACGGTATCGACGCCAAGGTGGCGGATCACATCTATGATACGATGATGGATTTTGCCAAGTATGCCTTCAATAAGTCCCATGCGGCCTGCTATGCGGTGGTGGCCTATCAGACGGCTTACCTGAAATATTATTATCCCGTGGAGTTTATGGCAGCGTTGATGACGTCCGTGATCGATAATCCCGGCAAGGTGGCGGAGTATATCATGACGAGCCGTGCCATGGGCATTCAGATCCTGCCCCCCGATATCAACGAAGGGGCGAACGGCTTTTCCGTTTCGGGCGGTCAGATCCGCTATGCCCTCTCGGCGATCAAGAGTGTGGGGCGTCCCCTGATCGACGCGGTGGTTGCCGAGCGCGAAGCCAGGGGGCCATACCTGAATCTGGGAGATTTCGTGACCCGCGTGACGGACCGTGACATGAATAAGCGTATTGTGGAGCATTTCATCAAGGCGGGTGCCATGGACAGCCTGGGCGGCACGAGAAAGCAGCTTTTAAGTGTATACTTGCAGGTGATAGAGGGTATCCAGCAGAACCGCAAGAATAATCTGGCGGGGCAGATTTCCCTTTTTGATATTGCAGGCGAGGAGGAGAAGGTAGACTTTCGCGTGAGTCTTCCGGATGTGGGCGAATATTCGAAAGAGATGCTGCTTGCCTTTGAGAAGGAGGTTCTGGGTATTTATATCAGCGGGCATCCGCTGGAGGAATATCAGGAGCTTTGGAAGAAACATATCACCAACACCACGGCGGATTTTGTCTGGAACGAGGAGACGAACGAGACCCGCGTGCAGGATGGCGCGAAGGTCACGATTGGCGGTATGATTGCGGAGAAAAAGATCAAATATACCAAAAGTGAGAAAGTGATGGCTTTTTTGCAGGTGGAGGACCTGGTCGGATCGATCGAAGTAATCGTTTTTCCAAAGGATTATGAACGGTACGGAAACAGTATTGTCGAGGATGGCAAGATTTTTGTCAAAGGACGTGTTTCTCTGGAGGAGGATAAGGACGCAAAGCTGGTCTGCGAGCAAATTACGCCCTTTGAGCAGGTGCCGAGAAAGCTGTGGATCAAATTTCCCACCAAGGAAGCCTACGAAGAAAAACGGGAGGAGGTCTTTTCCATTCTGCGGGAGTCGGAGGGCAGAGACAGCGTGGTGATTTATGTGGAAAATCCGAAGGCCATGAATCCGTTGTCTGCGAATTGGAATGTGGAGGCGAACGGGATGCTGGTGGAAAGGCTGCGGAAGGCATTTGGGGAGGGGAATGTGAAAGTGGTGTAGAAATCAGGCCGCACGGAGGAAGGCCGCTACACTTTGAGAACATTTACACATCCACTTTTCGTAAGTGTATTGGAAAAAGATTGAAAATCCCACTATAATAGAGTAAAATAAGAAAGGATAATTTTGCCTGCGGGCGGGGGTGGAATGCCCGGCGGGGCAGAAAGGTATGGGATACGGTATGGCGAAGCAGATTAAGACGATCGGTGTTTTGACCAGTGGCGGCGACGCGCCGGGGATGAATGCGGCGATCCGCGCGGTGGTCAGGAAGGCAATCGCGAACGGAGTCAAAGTGAAGGGCATCAAGAAGGGGTATCAGGGGCTTCTGAACGAAGAAATCATAGATATGGAGAAGTGGACGGTTTCGGACACGATCCAGCGGGGCGGTACGATTCTTGGCACGGCGCGTTGTCATGAGTTCCGCACGGAAGATGGACAGAAGAAGGGCGCCGATATCTGCCATAAACACGGGATCGACGGGCTGGTGGTCATCGGCGGCGACGGCTCCTACCGTGGCGCGCAGGCGCTTTCCAAGCACGGGATCAATACCATCGGCATACCGGGCACCATTGATTTGGATATTGCCTGTACGGAGTATACGATCGGCTTTGATACGGCCATCAACACGGCGATGCAGGCTATTGATAAGGTAAGAGACACTTCATCTTCCCATGAGCGGTGCAGTATCATCGAAGTCATGGGCAGGAACGCAGGTTATATCGCGCTTTGGTGCGGTATCTCCAATGGTGCGGAGGACATCCTGCTTCCGGAGAAGTATGATTTTAATGAGCAGCAGATCATTAACAATATCATTGCCAACAGGAAGAAGGGCAAGACGCACCACCTGATCATCAACGCGGAGGGCATCGGGCACTCCACTTCCATGGCGCGGCGAATCGAGGCGGCAACGGGGATTGAGACCAGGGCTACGATCTTGGGTTACATGCAGCGCGGCGGCTCGCCCACCTGTAAGGATCGCTACTACGCGTCGATCATGGGTTGCTATGCGGCGGATATCCTCTGTGAGGGCAAGACGAACAGAGTGGTCGGATACCAGCACGGCGAGTTTATGGATTTTGATATCGAAGAAGCATTGAATATGGAAAAGGGGATTCCTGATTATCCCTATGAAATGTCGAAAATATTATAATGGCGGAATCGCGAGTTTGCGGCTCTGGCATGGAGGCAAAGTGATAAGCAGATTTGAGATGGATCATATCTTGAATCTGCTTATATGATGTAAAGGAAACTATGCGGTAAGCAAGATATAAGGAGTCACTATGATTACCAGTTTGCAAAACAGGGCCGTCAAAGAGGTTTCGGCTTTGCTTGGGAAGAAAAAGGAGCGGGACCGGCGCGGCCTCTTTGTGGTGGAAGGCGTGAAGCTGTTTGGCGAAGCGCCGTCGGAGCGGATCGCACAGGTATATCTGTCGCAGAGTGCGAGGGCGCAGCTGATGGCACAGTACGGGGAAAAGTTAAAGGCGCTTCCCTGCGAGGTCGTGTCCGACGAAGTGTTTGCCAAAATGTCCGATACGGTGACGCCGCAGGGGATTCTCTGCCTGGTGCGGCAGTATTCCTATAATATAGAAGAAATGCTGTCAAAAAGAAAAAAGAAACGGATGTTATTTATTATTCTGGAAGACATTCAGGACCCGGGGAATCTGGGGACGATCTTTCGCACGGCGGAGGCTGCGGGGGCGGACGGCGTGATCATGAGCGCTAAAACGGCGGATCTGTATAACCCTAAGACCATTCGCTCCACGATGGGTTCCATCTATCGTGTGCCCTTTCTCTATGCAGAGTCGCTTGGGGCGGCTTTGGAGACGCTTAAAAAGCATGGCGTGCGGATCTTTGCGGCACATCTTTCCGGCAAGGATAACTACGATGCCTGCGATTACAGCAAAGGGACGGCCTTTCTCATCGGCAATGAGGGGCGGGGGCTTCAGGAGGAAACGGCAGCGCTTGCGGACGAGCGTATCAGACTTCCCATGGAAGGACAGGTGGAGTCTTTGAATGCGGCGGTAGCGTCTTCGATTTTATTATATGAAGCCTACAGACAGCGCAGAAGTGGCTTGTAATTTGCCAAAATAAGAGTTAAACCATGATTTAATAATTAAAAACGGTGTTTGCAAGGCGTGATGAAGCGGGTGGAGACGCTGTCGGCCAATTGTCGAAAAACACCGTAAAATGCAGAAATATAACGCATGTTATTATTGGAAAAGCAAAGAAAGGACGGGACATAAATATGAAAATAGGATTTATCGGACTTGGGAATATGGCACGGGCCATTATTGGCGGTATGCTGCGGGAAGGGATTGCCTCGCGGGAGGATATCCTTGGCAGCGCTAAGACGCAAAAGACACGGGACGCTGTGAAAAAGGAATATGGCATTGACGTGCGGCCCACCAATCAGGCGGTTGCCGACGAGGCGGATGTTCTCATCCTGGCGGTGAAACCCCAATTTCTGGAGAATGTGATCGGTGAAATCAGAGATGTGGTCGGCGAAGGAACACTGGTGATCAGCATCGCTGCGGGCAAGAGTTTGTCCTGGCTGGCAGATACCTTTGACAGACCGCTTGCGCTGGTGCGCTGTATGCCAAACACGCCGGCGCTTGTCGGAGAAGGTTGTACGGGCGTCTGCGTCAATGACAGGGTGACGGAAGATCAGCTGTCCTACAGTCTGCGCCTGATGGGAAGCTTTGGCAGGGCCAGCCTGGTGGAGGAACGGCTGATGGACGCGGTGGGCGCGGTGAGCGGTTCGTCGCCTGCCTATGTCTTTATGTTCATTGAAGCGATGGCGGATGCGGGGGTAGCAGCGGGGATGCCGCGCGCGCAGGCCTATGAATTTGCGGCACAGGCGGTCCTTGGCAGTGCGAAACTGGTGCTGGAGACGGGAAAGCACCCCGGCGAGCTCAAAGATATGGTCTGCTCTCCCGGCGGCACCACTATCGAGGGGGTAAAGGTCCTGGAGGAGGAAGGCTTTCGCGGCGCAGTGATGAATGCCCTGCTCGCGACGGTGGAAAAATCTCGGAAGCTGTGACACGGTGAAATATAATAAAGACTTTGCGTAATCGCATAAATTGGGGGTGTGCGGAGGTGGCCGACAGGAGGTCTTAAAGGGAGGATGTCGGAACATCTTGTGTTTTGTAAAAAAATAGTAACAAAATATTGAGATATTTCAGAGCCAAATTGTATAAACTTGACAAAGAATAGGTGTTTTGCTAAAATAATCCATACTTAATCAAACTGTAACATTTTTGTAACATTCTTAATCTGTTTGGGGGTTATGGATGGAGACGGAGGGGTGTATATGCTGAGAGGCTATAAACTTCTGTGCACCGGTCTTATTCTTGGAATCTGTCTGTGCTGTTTGTCTCTGAAGGTGCAGGCGAGCGGCGTTGAGCCGGTGGATTCCTTGAATGCGGGTATTGCGCAGATCGTGGATCCCACGGGAAAATCCGCAAATGAGGACGCAATCCGAGAACTGACACAGATGTCAGAAGCTAACGGTGGACAGGCAAAGAAAGAGACGGATCTGGTCATGGCCAATGTTCAGATTGCTCTGAATGTACGCGAAGAAGCCGATGAGGAATCCAGTAAGGTAGGGCTGCTCTACAAGGATTGCGGCGGCAGGATATTGGAGAGAAAGGACGGCTGGACAAGGTTAAGGAGCGGAGACCTTGTGGGCTGGGCGAGTGACGAGTATCTTCTGTTTGGGGAGGATGCGGAGACACTGGCGAATGATGTGGGAAACCTCATCGTACAGATCGAGACGGAAACGCTCTGCGTGAGACAGGAGCCGGACGGCGAAGCGACGGCGGTCGGTTTCATTCCGCAGGACGAGGAGCTGGAAATTATCGAAGTGCTTGATGATGATTGGATCAGCGTCGATTATGAGGGACAGACAGGCTATGTGTCGGCGGAGTATGTGGATGTCGATTTCCATATTGATGAAGGCGAAACTTTGATTGCCATCAAAAGGCGAGAAGAAGCGGAGCGGCAGGCGAAGCTGACGGCCAACCGCGGCGCCGTGGTAGTAGGCGGCGACGATACCAGACTTTTGGCGGCGCTGATTTACTGTGAAGCAGGCATTGAGACTTACAATGGTAAGCTGGCGGTGGGTGCAGTGGTCATGAACCGTGTCAGGAGCGCAGCTTATCCGAATACAGTATCGGGTGTTATTTTTGCATCGGGACAGTTTACGCCTGCCATGAATGGTAAGGTGGCGAGAGTTTATGGCGGTGATATCCCGGAGAGCTGCTGGGAAGCGGCAAGGGCGGCAATCAACGGCGAGACCAACGTGGGTGATGCGACGCACTTTAGATCGCTCAAAGCGGCAGGGAACCATGTGGGACTGCAGATCGACCGCCAGATTTTCTGGTAGTCGCAGGATCAGCATCCTGCGACCAAAGAATGACTTCGTCATTCTTTCCTAAATGATTTACGATTACAGCTTCTGAGAGATGGCTCACAGCAGAGGCTGCATTCGCAAAAGCAGGCATTCTCTGTGTCGCTGGCGAAAAGATGATAAGTCTTGCTATTATGGAGATAATATAGTACCATGGAGGAAAGGAAAGCGTTCTGACATGGAGGATGAGAGAATAAGATGACTTTAAATACGACAATGATCTGGCTGGTCATATTGGTGCTGTTGGTGGTCATAGAGCTTTTGACGATGGGGCTGACGACGGTCTGGTTTGCCGGTGGTGCGCTGGCGGCGACGCTCGTGTCTTTGCTGGGTCTGCCTTTGGCGATACAGATCATCCTGTTTCTGGTGGTATCGGGACTGCTTCTGTTTTTTACGAGACCGATCGCAGTCAAGTATTTTAATAAAGACAGGGTTCGTACCAACGCGGAGAGTCTGGTGGGACGGCAGGCGATCGTGATCAGTGAGATCGACAATCTGCAGGGCATCGGCCAGGTCAACGTGGGCGGCATGGAGTGGTCTGCAAGGACCAGAGATGAAAATATTAAGCTGCCCGTGGGCGCGGTGGTGGTCGTGCTGGCAATCGACGGCGTGAAACTGATCGTGGAAGAAAAGCGGTAACAGATTTCAAAAAAGGAGAAAAAGAGTATGGGTGCAATTATTGCTTTTGTGGTATTGTTGATTCTGGCGTTGATGGTTTTGATATCCTGCATCAAGATCGTACCCCAGGCGCATGCGTATGTGGTGGAGCGTCTCGGCGCGTACCAGCAGACTTGGTCTGTCGGTCTGCATATCAAGGTGCCTTTTATTGATACGGTGGCAAAGAGAGTGAACCTGAAAGAACAGGTGGTGGACTTCGCGCCTCAGCCTGTGATTACCAAGGATAACGTTACCATGCGGATCGACACGGTGGTCTTTTTCCAGATCACGGATCCGAAGCTCTTTGCATACGGTGTGGAAAATCCGATCATGGCCATCGAGAATCTGACGGCTACAACGCTTAGAAATATCATCGGTGAGATGGAACTTGACCAGACGCTGACTTCCCGTGAAGTCATCAATACGAAGATGCGTGCCTCTTTGGATATCGCGACCGATCCCTGGGGTATCAAGGTGAACCGTGTAGAGCTGAAAAACATCATTCCTCCGGCGGCGATCCAGGATGCCATGGAGAAACAGATGAAGGCAGAGCGTGAGCGTCGTGAGGCGATCCTTCGAGCCGAGGGTGAGAAGAAGTCTACCATCCTGGTGGCGGAAGGTCAGAAGGAGTCCGCGATCCTGGAGGCGGAAGCAGAGAAACAGTCCGCGATCTTGAGAGCTGAGGCGGAAAAGGAAAAGATGATCCGCGAGGCGGAAGGTGAAGCGGAAGCAATCCTCAAGGTGCAGCAGGCTACGGCTGACGGTATCCGTATGATCCGTGAGGCGGGCGCTGACGAGGCAGTCTTAAAGATCAAGAGCCTGGAGGCCTTTGAACGGGCGGCGAACGGGCAGGCTACGAAGATCATCATTCCCTCTGAGATTCAGGGAATTGCGGGACTGGCAGCATCGGCAAAGGAGATTCTGAAATAAAATAACGCATGTTACGCATCAAAAGCGGATGCGGCATACAGGAATAGCAGACAGAATAAGCAACAGGGCGGTTTGTCGAACCGCCCTGTTTGACAATTTTACATAGTAGGGAAGGAGACAGGGACATGGATTTGAAAGGACGGCATTTTTTGAAGCTGCTCGACTATACGCCGGAGGAGATTCTTTATCTGGTGGATGTGGCGGCGGATTTGAAAGAGAAGAAAAAGAAAGGGGTGCCCGTGGATGTGCTGCGGGGGAAGAACATTGCCCTGATTTTTGAAAAGACAAGCACCAGGACGCGCTGTGCCTTTGAGGTTGCCGCGCACGATCTGGGCATGGGAACCACCTATTTAGATCCGGTCGCTTCGCAGATCGGCAAGAAAGAGAGCATTGCGGATACGGCGCGGGTACTGGGGCGCATGTTTGAGGGCATCGAATATCGGGGATTTGGGCAGGATATCGTGGAGGAGATTGCAAAGTATGCGGGCGTTCCCGTGTGGAACGGTTTGACCAATGAATTTCATCCCACGCAGATGCTGGCTGACCTTCTTACCATCAAGGAGCACTTTGGCAGACTTTCAGGCATCCGCCTGACTTATCTGGGAGACGCGCGCTACAATACGGGCAATTCCCTGATGGTGGTCTGCGCCAAGATGGGGATGCACTTTACTGCCTGTACGAACCGCAAATATTATCCCGACGAAGCGCTGGTCAAGACCTGTCAGGAGATTGCGGCAAAAACCGGCGGCAGCATCCGTTTGACAGAGGATGTGAACGAGGGCGCGTCGGGCGCCGACGTGGTGTGTACCGATGTGTGGGTGTCTATGGGCGAACCGGCAGAGATCTGGGAGGAGCGGCTTCGGGATCTTTCGCCCTATCAGGTCAATGCGAAAGTGATGGCGCTTGCGGACAAAGGGGCGGTCTTCATGCACTGCCTGCCTGCCTTCCACGATCACAATACGGGCATCGGCAAGGAGATCGGCGAACGTTACGGCATGGCGGAGCTTGAGGTGACGGATGAGGTCTTTGAGTCAGCGCAGTCTCTTGTGTTTGAAGAAGCAGAGAATCGGATGCACACGATAAAGGCAGTTATGTTAACCACACTTGGCGGGGTGGTCGAAGATACTTGATGGCGCGGTCACGCGGCGGAAGAAGGATGGGCATGAAGACAGACAGATCGGATATTTTGGCATCTTTGCGAAATGCCGGAGATTACGTTTCCGGGCAGCAGCTTTGCGAGCGTCTGGGCGTTTCCCGCACGGCAGTGTGGAAAGTCATCAAGCAGCTGAAGGAGGAAGGCTACCACATTGAGTCGGTTTCCAATAAGGGCTATCTGTTGGTGGAGAGCCCGGAGGACGTGCTTTCGGAGGAGGAGATCGCAAGCCGCCTGACCACGCAGTGGGCGGGCAGGAAACTTTATTGCCGCAGGGAGACGGGCTCCACCAATAATGACGCCAAACGCTGCGGCGAGGAGGGGGATCCCCATGGAACGGTCGTGGTGGCGGATATGCAGAATGCGGGGAAAGGACGCCGCGGGCGGGCCTGGCAGACGACTCCCGGCACGGCGCTTTCTTTCAGTATTCTGTTAAGGCCTGACTTTCCGGCACAGCGGGCTTCCATGATCACGTTGGTGATGGCGCTTGCCGTGGCACAAGCCGTGGAAGCGGCACTGGACGGAAACACAGAGGACAGCGCGGGACAGGCGGCATTTGCAGAAGAAGGCATAGAGAGTCGGGCAGAGAAGGCATCGGATCCGACAGTCCGCATCAAGTGGCCCAACGACATTGTGGTCAACCGCAAAAAAGTATGCGGTATGCTGACAGAGATGACCATGACACCTGAGATGAACGAGATCCAGTATCTGGTGGTGGGGGTCGGCATCAATGTCAATAACGAAAGTCCCCTGGAATTTCAGGAGGAGATCAGGGATAAAGCGACCTCTCTGCGGATCGAAAAGGGATGTCGGCTGAACCGGGCAGCGCTGTTACAGGATGTGCTGTGCCGCTTTGAAAGACATTATCAGACTTTTTTGGAAACGCTCACCGTGTCGGGACTGCGGGAAGCATACCAAGCGCGCTTGCAGGGGCTTGACGGCGAGGTGCGCGTGCTCGACCCGGCGGGGGAGTATACGGGAATTTCCCGCGGCATCAATGACAGGGGCGAACTTCTTGTGGAACGGGAGAACGGCGAGCGCGTGGCGGTCTACGCGGGAGAAGTGTCGGTGAGAGGACTGTACGGTTACGTTTAAGAAATAGAAATGACGCGTGTGTCAATTTTGGCGGAAGGAAGCGTTTATGGGAGAAAATAACAGGGTCGTGCTCTGCGGTGCGAATGCCTACGAGCAGAAATATTATTTTAATGAGCAGTTTGCAAAGATCCCGCAGTCGATCCAAGAGGAGCTTCATGTGATCTGCGTACTCTTTACGGAGGAAGTGGGAGGCATTTTTACCATCGTTTTTGAGGAGGACGGGAGCGTTTCTTTGGAGACAGACGCTGAGGAGGACGATCTGCTTTACGATGAGATCAGCAGCGGCCTGCTGGTGGGAGAGATTCGTCGTAATCGTCAGGAATTGTTGGAGTCGCTGCAGCTGTACTATAAAATTTTTATTTTACATGAGGATATCCAAGAATGAGCTATTTATTGCACCCCCTCACCATCGGCGGCATCACCCTGAAAAACAACCTGATACTGGCTCCCATGGCAGGCGTGACGGACCTGCCATTTCGTTTGCTGTGCAGCGAACAGGGGGCGGGCATGAGCGGCATGGAGATGGTCAGCGCCAAGGCCATTCTTTACGGGAACAAAAACACGGAGGGGCTGTTAGCGATCCATCCGCAGGAGGGTCCTGTTTCCTTGCAGTTGTTTGGTTCCGACCCCAAGATCGTCAGCGAGATGGCAGCGCGCATCGAGAAGCGGCCCTTTGCGGTGCTGGATCTCAACATGGGCTGTCCTGTGCCGAAAATCGTGGGAAACGGCGAGGGATCGGCGCTGATGCGGGAGCCGAAACTCGCAGGAGAGATCATCGCTGCCACGGTCAAGGCGATCAGCAAACCCGTGACGGTAAAGATCCGCAAAGGCTTTGACGAGGCGCACGTCAACGCGGTGGAGATCGCAAAAATCGCGGAGGACGCAGGCGCTGCGGCTGTGGCGGTGCATGGCAGGACCAGAGAACAGTTCTACAGTGGGCAGGCGGACTGGGAAATCATTGCCAGGGTGAAGGAGGCAGTTTCCATTCCCGTGATTGGAAACGGCGATGTCACGGACGGCGAAAGTGCCCGCAGGATGCTTTCCGAAACGGGCTGCGACGGGGTGATGATCGGTCGCGCGGCCAGAGGAAATCCATGGCTGTTTGCTAAGATTGCCGCCTTTTTGGAGGATGGACGGACACTGCCCGCGCCGTCTTTAGAGGAAAAGAAAGAAATGATGCTGCGCCATGCCGCACTGCAGCTTGCCGAGAAAGGCGAATACACAGGCGTGCGCGAGATGCGCAAGCACCTGTCGTGGTATACGGCGGGCCTGCCAAATTCCGCGAGACTCAGAGGGCAGGTCAATCTGGCGGAAAGTTTTGAGCAGATCAGGCAGCTGGTGGAATTCCTGTAAGCCATACTGCATATACTGTCTCAGAGAACAAGAGAATATCGGGTGTTATTAAATTGGATAGCCTGTTTTATTTTCATCCTGCCCCGGAGGGCATGTATCAAAAGAATGCTGCCAGGAGACACTGGTGGCAGGATGCCGTATTGACGGCGCGCAAGCTGCCTGCGAAGGAACGGGAGCCGTTTTTTTTGCTCGTGGACTGTCCCGTGCCGCGTCACGAATATCGAAAAAGATTCTGGCGTGCCGAGGAGTTATCAGCGTGCATGGCGGAGCGAATGTACGATGCCCCGGGAATGGCGGACGCGTGGCTGCATCCTGACATTATGACACTTATGTCAAAAAAATTCAGAGACAGATGGGAAGCAAGCCCGGAGACGGTGCGGCAGCTTTTGGCCTGTCTGATTGCTGTTTATGCGGCCGACAGTCTGAAAGTAAGCGGCACGGCAACGGTGCTGCTGGGAAAGTCCTCGGATACGCTGTGGCAGATGGAGATGACGGGACAGGTCCTGGCACCGTATCTGCCGCGGATCAATCGCCTCACCTTCTATTATGAGGAGGCGGAGGGGGTGGATCTCTGGGAGGAAGCAGCCGGTTATCTGGAAAGCTACAGCTATGAGTACGGCCTTACCCCCGGCCTTGTGCCCTATCGCAGGAGCGGAGAAAGGACGGCGGGCGAGAATGGAACCGGAGACGGAAGCGACGGTCTGACACTGGATTATGGCGCGTCCGTGGACGGACGGTGGTTTCAGGGCAGGGAACGGGCCGTCTATGTGGATCTGCAGGGAAGCCTGACAAAAGAGCGAAAATGCCTGGCGGCGGGCGGACGGCTTTCCTATGTTTCACCCCTGAAATACCTTGACACTGTAGTGAAAAGTGAGTATGATAGAAAAGATTGAAAAAAACGGCAAAAACCGTTTCAGAATGAATAGAAATGGGAATGTGAATGACAGCATGAATCAGGCATAACAGAAATGTGGAATCAATAGAGGGAAAGGATGAATTGCCATGCATGAGAAGAAAAACATCTTAACTTATGAGGGGCTTCGTAAGTATGAGGAAGAACTCCATGACTTAAAGGTGGTAAAACGTAAGGAAGTGGCTCAAAAGATCAAGGAGGCCAGAGAGCAGGGAGACCTCTCCGAGAATGCGGAGTATGATGCGGCAAAGGACGAGCAGCGCGACATTGAAGCCAGGATCGAGGAGCTGGAGAAGATTCTCAAAAACGCCGAGGTCGTGGTGGAGGATGAAGTCGATCTGGATAAGATCAACATCGGCTGCCAGGTAAAGATCCTTGACATGGAATTTAACGAGGAGCTGGAGTATAAGATCGTAGGTTCCACGGAGGCCAACAGCTTAAAGGGAAAGATTTCCAACGAGTCCCCTGTCGGCAGAGCGCTGATCGGCAGCAAGGTCGGAGAGACCGTGGAGGTGGAGACCCAGGCGGGTATGATCCGTTACAAGGTATTGGAGATCCAGCGGTCTAACTAAAAGGGAAAGAAGTAAAAGTAATAGTAAGATAAAAATGACAGGAAATGAGCAGAAAGAGGAGGGATGACAGATGGCGGAAGCGCAGAACCAGGATAGTAATCAGCTTTTGAAGGTCAGACGGGAGAAGCTTGCTGCCTTGCAGGAAGCGGGAAAGGATCCCTTTCAGATCACGAAATACGATGTGACCCATCACAGCCAGGAGATCAGGGACGATTTTGAGGCGCTGGAAGGGAAACAGGTTTCCATTGCGGGCCGCGTGATGAGCAAGCGCATCATGGGGAAGGCGTCTTTTTGCAATGTGCAGGATCTGCAGGGCGATATGCAGGTCTACGTGGCAAGGGACAGCATCGGCGAGGAGCCTTACGCTGACTTCAAAAAATATGATGTGGGTGACATCGTTGGGATCGAGGGAGAGGTCTTTAAGACCAAGACAGGCGAGATTTCCGTACATGCGGGAAAAGTGACACTTCTGTCAAAAAGCCTGCAGATCCTGCCTGAAAAGTATCATGGTCTGGTGAATACCGATATCCGCTACCGCCAGCGTTACACAGACCTCATCATGAATGAGGAAGTAAAGAAGACCTTTGTGGCGCGCTCAAAGATCATCAGCGCCATCAGACGCTATCTGGATGAGCAGGGTTTTCTGGAAGTGGAGACGCCGATGCTTGTTGCCAATGCGGGCGGTGCGGCGGCGAGACCCTTCGAGACGCATTACAATGCGCTGGACGAGGATGTGAAACTGCGCATCTCTTTGGAATTATACTTAAAAAGACTGATCGTGGGCGGCTTGGAGCGCGTCTATGAAATTGGCAGAGTGTTCCGTAACGAGGGGCTGGATGCCAGGCATAATCCAGAATTTACACTGATGGAGCTCTACCAGGCCTACACCGATTACAACGGCATGATGGATCTGACTGAGAATATGTTCCGCCATGTGGCCAAGGAGGTCTGCGGCACGACTACGGTATCTTATGGGGGCGTGGAGATCGATTTGGGCAAACCGTTCGAGCGCATCACCATGGTGGAAGCCGTGAAAAAATATGCGGATGTGGACTTTAATGAAGTGCCTGACACGGCGGCGGCTAAGAAGCTGGCGGATGAAAAAGGAGTGCACTACGAGGAGCGCCACACCAAGGGAGATATCATCAACCTTTTCTTTGAGGAGTTCGTGGAGGAGCATCTGGTGCAGCCCACTTTTGTGATGGATCATCCCGTGGAGATTTCACCGCTTACCAAGAGAAAGCCGGACAAGCCGGAGTATGTGGAGCGGTTTGAGCTGTTCATTACGGCGAGAGAGATGTGCAACGCATACTCTGAGCTCAATGACCCTATCGACCAGCGGGAGCGTTTCAAGGCGCAGGAAGCGGCACTTGCGGCAGGCGACGAGGAGGCCAACACCACCGATGAAGATTTTATGAACGCGCTGGAGATCGGAATGCCCCCGACGGGCGGTATCGGTTACGGCATTGACAGACTGGTGATGTTACTCACCGATTCTCCTGCGATTCGTGATGTGTTATTGTTCCCGACGATGAAAACGCTTGGTGGAAAAGACCAGTAAAATCAAGGGTTTGCGGTACTTGGACTTGTAAACTACAACAAATTTACAACAATTTTACAACGCATAATGAAGAATAATGAGCGTTAATGAATAGTTGTACTCATAAATCCAATTCAATATTTTGTACGATAAGGACATTTTTCTAAAAGAAAATTTTAGGGAAGTGTCCTTTTGTTATGGTCAAAAAACAAAATAGGAAATGGAGGAAATGAACATGAGTAGTACAGCGTTAGGAGCAGAGAAAGCGATTATTTTTATCAGCGATGCACATGAAAAATTCTACTACGAGAAATTGAAAGAGGTCAGGTATCAGGACGTATACCACAAAGCGCTTGTATATTGTCTTGGTATCAGTGATGACACAAGAAGGAACATTTACAGTATCTATGATTTTAAGACAGGCTGTGTAAAAACGGAGTGCCTGCATGAAGGCTGGCAGACCAGCGGGAGCGTGAAAGTAGTCAGGATGGCGTATAACCTTTACTGCAACGGTACGCCGAGTGTCCTTGATTATGATGATGCGGAGGAACAGGTGGACGAGTGCAGGCTTTATACAGTGGAGGAATTATTCTGCTGTGCCTATGCACCCTATTTTTGGCAGGCGGTACAGATCAGGTATCCGGAATATGCAACGTATAACCACAATCTGTACGCCATGTTCGGAGGACGGGATTGATGTTAAAAGTCAGGCTTATGGGAACAAAGAACGATATTAA
>ERZ777011.811-NODE-811-length-42895-cov-55.569608_pt1 | contig 42895 bp, 33 predicted proteins | sample MGYA00374964_ERZ777011 | MGnify/ENA primary metagenome ERZ777011 (study PRJEB29310, sample SAMD00008975) | mouse gut metagenome | study: EMG produced TPA metagenomics assembly of the Metagenome analysis of fecal microbiota from mouse which was promoted...
AAATCTCTTACTAAGAGAGTGTGACTTCGTTAGTATGAACGTTCGCTCATTAAGTCATGGGATTTGAAGCCGACACACGCCCTATTTCCATCTCTGTCAGAAGGTCAGACGACCCTGAGGCGGGGGGAAGAGAGGAATTGTAGCTAAATACGGAAACGGTAAAAAGTCATCACTGCCTAAATGTCTTATAATAAGGGGTATTCAAACAAACAATTCCTCGAGTTTTTCCGATCAAAGCTTTCTGCAGTCAGCCATGAGAGTGGTATGAGATACCGAAAAACCTTATCAGAGCTGGAGCTATTTCTTGTCGGACATCATATCCAATTCGCCGACCTGTCTGAAATGATGATGGCGGACTGGGCTACGGAATTATTGTACCGTGGTCTTGCCGTGAGCACTGTCACGAGGCATTTGAACAGTCTTAACAGCATGGTCAAGGACGCCGCCAAGGAGGGGATGATGGAACTGAACAACGCTCCGAGGTCGGTAGCCAAATCGTTGTCGGAACTCAGCGCTCTCCCGTTGCTTTTAGACGGTTCTGTATTTGAAAACACACTTTCCCTTCTCCGGAGCGCTCTGAAAGAACATGTAGACAGTAAATATAATGTCTTTCATGATATAGTCCTGTTCTCGATGCTCAACGGAGCGCTTAGCCTTGATAAAATCGCTCATCTTAGGAAGGAAAATCTGCGGGACTATGACGGGTATAGTCTGTCAATATTGATGCGCAACGTTAGCAACCGACGAGATTATATTTTCGATCTGCGTCAGTCTATGCTCACATCCCGTCAACTAAAATCTGCAATCTCTTCTGGGGTGTTTTCCGCTTTCAAATCCGGTTTCGAGAAGTCAGGATTTGATCCTGACGAATTCGTGCGTTCCTTATGGACTGCGTGTGCTATCCGAAGCGGACTCTTGGCATCGGAAGCATTGGGCTATGTCGGAGGTTCTGCCTCATACTCGATACCGGGCTTCTGCACCCCGGCGTCGGTCTCTGCCGATGGCAAAGACGCATGGATCTCCACGGTTAACGCTATGCTGACTAGCGAAATGCCGAAATGGTATGTCATGCAGATGCGCCGGGGAGTGAGCTATGATGAATTGCGCAAAGAGATTTGCGACAAGATACGACCCTGCCCGGTGCTGTATTATCCCTGCGAGACAATCCTTAAGGAACGTGGTAACAAAAAGGTCTCGGAGGAGCGTCCGTTCATTAGCAGAACCGTGTTTTTCAGGAGCTATCCCGAAAATGTTATGCCGATGTTCAGCATTATAGGCGACAAGGCATGGTGCTATAGGGTTCTAGGTGTTTCCGGTTCGCCGTATGCTGTCATACCGCAGCGTGACATGGAACGGTTTCAGCGGGCAATAGGCGTGTTCACGTCCGAGGTCGAGATTCATCCTCTAAACGAACTACTGCCAAAACCGGGAGAAACGGTAATATTGATCAAGGCGGGGTTCGGCAACCGCCCAGCCACGGTTGAGGATGTCATAAAAAATGAGTGCGGCTCTGCGATATTCCGTGTGAAGTTTGACACGGACAATGGGTATGAGTTCCGTATCGATGTCGATGCGCGCCAGTTGGAGCGAATCGTTGGCTGATGGCATGTAAAGCGATGAAAGGCAAGGACTGTGTGCCTGACGTGCACCTTGCCGATTTTAGCAATGCCTACAAAATATCATTCCTCATCAGAGAAATTAACGGTCTGGATCACTTGGTTTTATGAGTATTGACCGGATGCTTGTGAATTTCCGTGACACAAAGGAAATAACCGCTTACACCCACTGGCTTGCAATGCGTGGTCAGCTTGCCGGGAATTTTCGCTTTGACGGGCATGGAGCTTCGGAGGAGGAAACTCTTGTGGCAGAGGAATGTCGGATGTTGTGCGAGAACATCTCCCGAAACCTGAATTACTGCAAGGTAAATGAGATACCGGATTTGCTCGAAGGTTATGATACGGCTTATCGGATAGGGTACAAGCGTCTGCCAAATAGCGACTTCATTAACCGCCATAAACGCCGCGTGCTAAGAGCATGGAAAGCCGGTGATCGCAGTATAGAGGAAAGTTCCGTGTTCGGAATAGTCGCCCCTGAGGTGTCATGCCATCCTGGTAAAGCCGACCATGAGTATTTCAATGCCCATCTGTCAATAAAAGAAAAATGGCTTGCCACACTCCTGAAACACAACTACTTCCCGAAAGTCTCAGCATACGAAAACTACCAACGCCTCTCCCTGATAATGCGTGAGAACCTCGATCTGTACTTTGACGAAGTTACAGCAGGTTATGGCGCAACTACTCGTGCCAGCTCAATTGGCATTGACTCTAATGGTGTTACTGTCGAAGAAATAAAACGTCGTTGGTATGAACACAATAAGGTTGACAACCTGTCCACGCTTGGCTCACAGATCCTCCGCAGCTACCGCCGCTTCGCCTCTTCACTCTTTCCCGACGTGCTCGGCAGAAAGCATCAAATAGCTCTCGACAACTGCATCCTCACCGAACTCACCACCCGCACCGACCTCGACCCATACGACTGCGAAGCATTCCGCCTCGCCTTGGAATTCAATAAGAGACTGATCTGATTAACACATGATTAATCTAACCCAACTTTGGTAATAAAAGGACTACGATTAGAAAACATGGGAAGCTTGAAGAAAAATATAGCTTATAAAGGACTGTTAACCATAAGTAACTACCTTTTAGCCTTTATCACGTTCCCTTATATTACCCGAGTGTTAGGTGTAGAACGTTTTGGGCAAGTGAACTTTGCACTCAATGTTGTGGAATATTTCTTAATATTTGCCACTTTAGGAATAAACACTATCGGCACCCGCGAAATCGCAGCAGTAAATGGGGTGCAAAAAAAATTAAATCATGTTTTCTCATCTATTTTTGGGATGAATTTTGTACTTACAATTATAGTTTCGATAATATTCCTTATCTCAATTCAGCTAATAACTAAATTTAATGAAAATAGTTGCTTATTATATATTGGATTAGGCAAAATAATTTCGACATGTTTCTTAGTTGAATGGTTTTATACAGGAATTGAAAAATTCAAATATATCACGATTAGGAGCTTGCTAATCAAAATATTATATGTAATATCAGTTTTTATATTCGTAAAAACACGAACAGACTATATTCTGTATTTTTTACTGACAGTTGGAGCAGTAGTGCTTAATGCCATTGTTAATTTCTTATTTTGTAGAAAATTAGTAAAGATAGACTGGCATGATTTTTATAATTTTGAATTTATTAAACCAAATATCATATTGGGCATTCAGGCGTTAATGACCTCGACATATATGACATTTAATGTTATGTGGTTAGGATTAGTTAGCACTGATGTGCAAGTCGGATATTATACTACCGCATTCCGGCTGTACTTCATAGCAATATCTCTATTCGGGGCATATACTGCAGTAATGATTCCAAGGATGAGTGCGATAGTAGCTGAAGGTAATAATGAGTTATTTAGAGTGCTATTACGAAAATCATTTAGAATATGCATTCTTTTTTGTATTCCCATAATTATCGTTGGTGTAATTTTTACACCTTTTATCATATATTTAGTTGCCGGTCATGGTTATGAAGGGGCAATTATACCTATGAGAATAATCATGCCTGCGGTTTTATTTGTCTGTATTGCCCAAGTCATAGCATTGCAAATTTTAGTCCCTTTCAAAAAAGACAAAGCATTACTCGTTGCCTCCATTGCAGGCGCAAGTTTAGCGTTGATATTTAATTTTATTTTTGTAAAAAATTATGGAGCTATTGGGTCTGCATTAACTTTATTATTTTCTGAATTTTGCGTTACATCCATTTATTTAATTTATTACACGAAATATTTTAATCATAATATTTAATCTGAATTCAAAATGAAGCTTTGTGCGGTTGTTGTGACTTATTATCCTGATGTTGCAACTGCTATGTCTAATATTTTACACTATTTCCCATTTACAGCATTTCAATTATTTTATAAATTTTGACAAATATTTAGATGTCATTCGTAACTTTATATAATATTTTATTGTTTTTCGCTAATATCCTATTATGGGTAAGCACATATTTATATTTTAAAAAAAAGTATGGCAAGAATTCAATTGGGAGTATAATGATTCTATTATACACAACTATTGCTATATTAGGTCCATATATTTTCATGATTGAGGATGGAAAAAATTTTTTTATTAATAATCTGACTATTCTACCATTCATATACTTATACTTAATGTTAATAGTTGCGATAAGGCCTTTATTTAATTACTCCCCTAAATATATACAATATATATCATTACCACGTCCTCAAATATTAAATCTAATATGTCTTTCATTTTCTTTAATTTCTATTATATCACTGATCAAAATTATTCCATCTTTGAAGGAAGGAATAATTGGTCTAATTATTGATTCCTCATCGGCTGCAGATATTTACTCCAAATCTACCTACTCAAGGATGAACCAAACAAATAATATTGGATATGATTACATAGCAATATTTTCCAATATTTCTGTAGCTATTATTCCTTTTTTATTCTTTTGTTATCTACTTCAAAAAAAGAAAAAGAAAGTAATAATGACATTATTAACAATATCCATACTGATTCCTCCGTTAAATGGGATTGCAAATGCTAGCCGATTAAATATTATATCAAGTTTTCTTACATGTATATTCTTAGGTCTTTTCTTTTATCCATATTTTAATCATAGTATTAAAATCAACTTAAAAAAAGGAGCAATATTCGTATCCATAATTTTTTCTATTATATTCATACTTATTACAATTGGTAGATCATCTCAAAATAATTCCACATCTATTGGATATGGATTAATGAGATATTTTGCTGAAGGTCCTTTAGTTTTTAATAACTACTGTTTAGATGCTAATGGGACAAGAGATGGTGAATATACTTTTGCTTTTCAACATATTTTAGATAGAGGCAGTCAGCCAAATGAGGCTGAACTTAGGGAAAAATATAGCAATTTAAAAATTAATAGTTCACGATTCTATACTTTTGTAGGAGATTTTGTATTAGATTATGGTCCTATACCAGCCTTTATAATAATTGTTGCTATTTTTTTTATTGTTTATAATAAGACAATTATACATAGGAAAACCATGTTATTTCCCCAAATGATACTTCTCTATATATTGATTCAGTATTGTTGTGGATTTTATCAGTATCAGTACTCAATGAAAATGGGAAACGCTTATTTAGTCGCCTTAATATTATTTTATATCTCAATGAATTTATCCTTAAAATATAAACCTGGATGGTTCATAACAATACGAAACTAATTCCAGGATATTATGGTATCTGTAATAATCCCAAATTATAATCATGCTCCTTTTCTAAAGGAGCGGATTGACAGTGTATTGAACCAGACCTATGATAATTTTGAAGTTATCATTCTGGATGATAAATCTACGGATAATTCAAAAGAGGTTATCGCAAATTATCGTGGTCATTCCAAGATATCCCATATCGTATATAACGAAGAAAATTCCGGCTCCACTTTCAAGCAGTGGCAAAAAGGCTTCTCTTTAGCAAAAGGTGATTACATTTGGATAGCCGAGTCAGACGACGTTGCCCATCCTGATTTTTTGAAACGTCTGATGTCTGGTATTGAATCAAATCCTAATGTTGTGCTTGCTTTCTCAAATCTCAAAATGATTGACCGCAATGGCACTCCGCTTGCCACAAGACACTTATCTTCATATATGCCCAAGCCGATGGTTGATGGTAATTATTTCATCAGACATAATATGCTGTTCGGATGCAATATACTTAATGCAAGTTCTGCAGTATTTAGTCGCTCTGCCGCCTTGTCTGTCCCCAAAGAATTTATGAATTATCGTGGAGCTGGCGACTATTTATTCTGGATTGAATTGGCACGCCAAGGCAATGTGTTTAAAGAAAGCGGAGAACTCGACTATTTCCGACAGCATAATCTTAAAGTCACCCCAAAGTCGGTATCGTCTGGCAATCAATTTAAAGAGACAAACCGAATTTTTCATCGTCTTGACGAGCTTGGTTTCATAAATCATTATAACCGACAAATAGTTGCTGCATTCTGGTTAATAAGGCTTGATACCGAGCGAGACAATATATATTCTCAGGAGATATATAATGAATGTAAATCTATATGGATTAAAGAATTAAGACAACCACTATTCGCAAAAGTTCAATATTACATCAATGGCCTTTTACGCCTGATCAAGAAAAATTATTTAGGATATGCACGATAACCTATCACCATTCATATATAGATTATGAGGAAGGTATGGCTATTTTGTGAGGGACTACACCACCGTGCCGGAATTGAAAGGATGACGGTGGAGTTGGCGAATCTGCTTTGTGGCGACTATGAAGTGAAGATAGTGGTCATAGACCCTTTTGACTATGAGAGTTGTCCCTACACTATTGACAGGCAGGTGAAGGTTGAGTCGCTCAACGCTTCGTTCTGCAAGCAGCTGCTCTCAATAGCGGGGCTTAATATCCCGTTGATAAAGTCATTCAGGAATCTTATTAAAATAGAGAGGCCTGATGTAATAATATCCGTTGCCACACCTATGGCTCGTATAGTAGCTCCCGCTATCGTAGGAAAGAAGATAAGACATATTACTTGGGAACATTTTAACATCAATGCAGGCAGCCGTGTAGGTGCCGTCTATAAGGCTTTGATTCCATGGTTTGTCAACACCACTGTAGTGCTGACAGAAGCCGATGCCGAAGCATTCCGACACATGAAGTCTCCACGTATAAAAGTAATACCCAACTTCACATCGATAGGCAAGAACGAGCCATCGAAGTGCGACAACAAGACAGTGATAGCAGTAGGGCGTCACACATTACAGAAAGGGTTTGATCTGCTCATACGGGCTTGGGCAAAAACTGATGCTCCGGGATGGACGCTGAAGATTGTTGGTTCTGGTGTCGATCGTGAGTCAAACGAAGCGTTGGCGCGAAAAATGAACCTCGAAGATAGAATAGAATTCAAGGACGCCACGCCACGGATAGCCGAGGAATATAAGCAAGCGTCATGCTTTGTCCTCTCCTCTCGCTTTGAGGGGTTAGTTCTTGTCCTAATTGAAGCAAAAATGATGGGATTGCCGACGGTTTGTTTCGATTGTCCTAATAGTCCAAAAGAAGTTGTAAGAGATGGGTATGACGGAATTTTAGTTCCTCCTGAAGATATTGATGCTTTATCAAATTCTCTTACCAAAATATTAAAAGATCCGAATATGCTTAAAAAAATGGGCGAAAGGGGAAGAAATGATGCAATATCTCGATATAGTCCGGAGGCTATAAAGGGCTTATGGTTGAATATATTAGATTAGGCTTATGAAAATATTACATGTTGTGCCGGCTATCCGAAACGGAGGTGTTGCCAGTGTGCTATTTAATCTTGCAAAAAGTCAAAAACAAAATGGGAACGATGTTACTATTTATGTTTCACGACCACAATTAAGGGATAAGGAGCAGGAATTCAGACAATATGGTATAAATGTAATGGCAAGCAGATATAATAACCGTCATAACCCATGCCATATTTTAGAGTTAAAAAAATTATTGCCTCAATATGATTTGGTACATGTCCATCTTTTTCCTGATCAACTATTTGTTTCCATAGCATTTAAATTATTATCTAAAGCCAAACGTCCAATATTAATAACCACTGAGCATAACACATATAATAACAGACGTAAGATAAAGATATTTAGGTATTTTGACCGTTGGTTTTATAATTCCTATGATGCAATTGTAAACATAAGCCCCGCGTCAAAATTAAATCTTGACAAATGGTTTGGAAAGAAAAGTCTGATAAATAAAAGCATAACAATCACAAATGGAATTGATATCTCAAAATATAGAGATGCCGACAATATTATAAGGGATGAAATAGGCCTATCAACTAATGAAAAAATAGTGGTTATGGTGTCACGGTTAATATATCCTAAGGACCCAATTACATTGTTAAAGGCGGTTTCAAAATGTGATAATAATGTTCATGTGGTATTTATAGGCTATGGTCCTCTCGAAAAAGACTTAAATGAATTAGCTGCGAATTTGAACATTTCATATAGAGTACATCTATTAGGCAGGAAGGATAGTGCTGCCCCATATCTTAGAGGCTGTGATATAGGTGTATTATCTACTTTATGGGATGGTTTTGGATTAGTGGCTGTGGAATATATGGCTGCTGGGATTCCTGTATTGGCATCAGATGTAGATGGATTAAGAGATGTGGTAGGTCGAAATGAGAATCTATTTAATGTAGGCGATTATGGGACTCTTGCTTCAAAAATAACGGATCTTCTTAACAATACTGAAAAATATAGGAAAGAGAAAAATATATTTTCAAAACGAGCTTTGAAATTTAGTTCGGAGAAAATGAATCATGAATATCTCCAATTATATTCACAATTACAAAATAAAAAATAGATGGAAATTAAATCGTTAATTAGATCCCAATCCATTAGGCATAAACTAATGCGCATAGGAAAATTCTTGCCTGACAGAATAATGCTTTCTCTTCAATATAAACTTATCACACATAGGTGGCCAAATTTTAAGACTCCAAAAAGATTTACAGAATGGATTCAGGTATATAAAATGACATATCGAAATCCAACGTTACTTGACTGTGTGGATAAATATGCTGTTAGACAGTATGTTACCAATAAATTGGGGGGGGTAAATCTTACAGTCTTATATCAAGTATGTGAGAATGCAGAAGCAATTAATTTAACAAATCTCCCTGAAAAATTTGTTATAAAAACCACATCTGGAGGAAATGGTGATAATGTGCTAATTGTGAAAGATAAGACCACTCTTAATATGGGAGAAATGGTTCGGACTGTCAATGGATGGCTATCTAAAAATTACAGTAACACAGCACGAGAATGGGCTTATAAAAAAGCTGCGAATCACCCAAGAATCATTGTTGAAGAATATCTTGAAAATGACATAGAAGAAGGTCTTGATGATTATAAATTTCTATGTTATAATGGCAAATTCCGATATTTATGGATAGATAAAGGTCGTTATTCAAATCATAGAAGGGGATTTTGGGATGAAAATCTAAAATTTCTTGATTATGTAAATAGCGATCATCCATCATTTAATGATGAACCGGAATTACCGTCCAACATATTATCAATGATAACTGTTGCCGAAAAGTTAGCTTCTGATTTTCCTTTTGTTAGAGTTGATTTATATAATATTAATGGTCGAATTGTTTTTGGAGAACTTACTTTCTATCCATGGAGTGGATATGTTAAATTTGAACCTGATGAATTTGATTTTTCACTTGGTAGATTTTTCCCAAAAACAGAAGAAAAAATATGGACAAAATATATACTTGCTGGAAAATAAGTAATTGGTTTTATAGAAATAAAATGAGACCTATAGCGGCTTTAGGGCGTTTCGTTATACGAGTCGTTTTTTCTGCTGACATACCTTATAATTTAACTATTGGGAAGGGAACTCATTTTCCTCACTGCGCATTGGGTAGTCTTTTTCACCCTGATACAGTAATTGGTAACAATTGTCACATATTACATGGTGTGACATGTGGAGGAAGAGGAGGTCACAACGGACTTCCAGTTATTGGCAATAATGTTTGGATTGGGGCACATGCGATAATTCTTGGTGACGTAAAAATTGGGAATAATGCTATCATAGGAGCTGGTGCCGTTGTCCTTTCAGATGTGGATGCTAATGCTGTAGTTGCCGGTAATCCAGCAAAATTTATAAAATGGAATACTGAATGCAATTGGGGGGGGGTAATTCATTGATATATAGATATTTATTATTTGCGTGTAATATTGAAAGAGCATGAGTAATTTCGGATTGGTGTCAATCATCACTCCCTCTTTTAACTGTGCCAACTTTATTGGAGAGACTATTGATTCGATATTGGCACAGACTTACCAAAATTGGGAATTATTAATTACCGACGATTGTTCAACGGATAATTCTCGTGAGATAATCAGTCGATATGCAAGTAAAGATCCTCGGATCAAGCTTCTTAATTTAGCTGAAAATTCTGGTGCCGGCATAGCCCGAAACAATTCAATAAAAGAGGCAAAAGGTAGATTTATAGCGTTCTGCGACAGTGACGACCGTTGGTATCCCGACAAGCTTGAAAAACAGATAGAATTTATGACATCTGTCGGTTGTGCGATGACGTACACATCATATATGACATGTAATGAAGCCGGTGAAAATACCGGAATAATAGTGTGCCGTCGCAAGGAAACCATTAATTCTATAAAAAGGGATGACAAGATTGGATGCCTAACCGTAATGTATGACGTAGAAAAAGTTGGTAAAATATTTATGCCTGATATTAGAAAACGTCAGGATTGGGCATTTAAAATAAGGGTATTATCAGTATGTAAAGTCGCATACGGAATGAAAGAACCCTTGGCGCTATATCGCCTTAGAAATAATTCTCTTTCGAATAAGAAAACGAGTCTTATAAAATACAATATTGCAGTTTATCATTCTGTATTACGATGGAGTTGGGTAAAATCATATTTATATTTTGGTTTCATATTCCTCCCATGCTATATCATTAAACGAATGTCTATAAAATATATTAATCGTTAATTCCAATGAAAGGAATTGTACTTGCCGGGGGATCTGGCACCCGGTTATATCCGATCACCAAGGGGGTGTCGAAGCAGATGCTCCCGATTTATGACAAGCCGATGGTGTATTATCCCATCTCCACGCTGATGCTGGCGGGAATTCGGGATATACTAATCATTTCGACACCGCAGGATTTGCCCGGGTTCCGTCGCCTGTTAGGTGACGGTTCGGACTACGGCGTCAGGTTCACATACGCCGAGCAGCCGAGTCCCGACGGTCTCGCACAGGCTTTCATTATCGGTAAAGATTTTATCGGCGATGATTCTGCCTGTCTCGTGCTTGGCGACAATATCTTCCATGGAGCGGGCTTCTCGAAAGTGTTGAAGGAATCTGTCAAAACCGCCGAGGATGACGGCAAGGCGACTGTGTTCGGATACTGGGTTGACGATCCGGAGCGTTACGGCGTGGCGGAGTTTGACTACGAAGGCAACTGTCTGTCAATCGAGGAGAAACCGGAGCATCCGAAGAGCAACTATGCGGTGGTCGGACTCTATTTCTATCCCAACAAGGTGGTGGATGTCGCCGCACATATCAAACCGTCGGCACGCGGTGAATTGGAGATTACCACTGTCAATCAGGAGTTCCTGAAAGACGGCGAACTGAAGGTACAGACCCTTCCACGTGGGTTCGCATGGCTTGATACCGGCACCCACGACTCCCTTGCCGAGGCTTCGATTTATGTCGAGGTGCTTGAAAAACGCCAAGGGCTGAAGATTGCCTGTCTTGAGGGGATAGCATACCGCCAAGGCTGGATCACCAAGGAGAAGATGGTGGAACTGGCTCAGCCGATGCTCAAAAACCAGTACGGGCAGTATCTGTTGAAGGTGGTGGAGGAACTTGACAGGACAGAAACTCCTAATCTTGATTGAATCATGGAAGTAATCAAAACAGACATAGACGGCGTGGTCATCATCGAGCCACGTATTTTCAAGGATGCGAGGGGATATTTTTTCGAGAGCTATTCAAAGCGGGAGTTTGACGAAAAGGTGCGTCCGATAAATTTTGTGCAGGACAACGAGTCTTGTTCCTCCTACGGCGTGATGCGGGGGCTGCATTTCCAGCGTCCGCCGTTTGCGCAGTCCAAGCTTGTGCGCTGCGTCAAGGGTGCAGTGTTGGATGTTGCGGCTGACATCCGCAAGGGTTCACCGACATACGGTAGGCATGTCGCTGTTGAACTGACGGAAGACAACCACAGGCAGTTTTTTATCCCCCGAGGTTTCGCCCATGGATTTGCCGTGCTGAGTGACATCGCCGTGTTTCAGTACAAATGCGACAACTACTACCATCCGGAAGCCGACGGCGGCATCTCGATTCAGGATGAATCCCTCGGAATAGACTGGCGCATCAATCCGGCGAAAGCCATCCTTTCAGATAAGGACACGAAGCATTCCATTCTGGCTGACTTCGACTCTCCGTTTGACTACAACGAGGATTTGTATGCGGCTTTGCACTAACAAAATTAGCCAACTTTTTGTTTTACCAATAAATAAGTCGTAAATTTGCGTTATAAATCAAATCCCCGAATGTCATGACACAGCTCGTAATAAATATTGAGGATGCTTCCGTCAAAGCTACCCTGAAACAGGCTCTTTTAAAAGTAATGAGCAATTTTAAGGGTGTATCATTTGAAGAGGAGGACTCGTATACGCTCGACGACGCCCTTGAGGAGGTTAGGAGGGGTGATGTCATCATATACGAGTCTGCGGAAGACTTCCTAAACCATCTCCGCCGTGAAATACAGGATTGAAACGCCGTCGTCATTCACAAAGGCACTCAAACGTTGTCTTAAACGAGGGCTTGAGTACGAACTTTTTGAAAATGTGGTAAAAATACTCGCAACAGAAGGTTCACTTCCACCGAAATATCGACCTCATAAGCTTTCCGGCAAATATAATGGATTATGGGAATGTCATATTCAGCCTGACTGGCTGCTGATATGGAAACAAAATGACACTGAGCTTGTCTTGGTCATGATTAACACAGGTTCCCATTCCGACTTATTTTAAAATTATCAATTCATGAACATACTTGTTACCGGATCCAACGGGCAGCTCGGCAATTGCCTGCGCATCGCCTCCAAAGGTTCCAATGACAAATACATCTTCACAGACGTTACCGAACTTGACATAGACGGTACCCATATCTCCCGCCTTGACATAACGGATGCCGAAGCGGTCATGAAAATGGTGAAGGACAAGGGTGTGGATGTCATCGTAAACTGCGCAGCATACACAAACGTGGACGCAGCCGAGGACAACCAGAATCTCGCAGAACTGCTCAACGCAACTGCCGTCCGCAATCTCGCCGAGGCGGTAAGGGCGAACGATGGAACTCTAATCCACATCTCCACCGACTACGTTTTCGGTAAGGAACCGTACAATATCCCTTGCCGCGAGGACCAGAAAGGCACTCCCACCGGAGTCTATGGCATGACCAAGCTTCACGGCGAGCAGCAGATTGCTGAATCCGGTGTGAAAGCACTCATATTACGTACCGCATGGCTATACTCTGAGTACGGCAAGAACTTCGTCAAGACGATGCTTAATCTCACAGCCACCCAACCGGAGCTTAAAGTGGTTTTTGACCAGACAGGAACCCCGACATACGCACAGGATCTTGCCGAAGCCATTTTCAACATCATTGAAAACCGCAAATTCGAGGGCAACGAGGGCATCTACCATTATTCAAACGAGGGAGTTTGCTCATGGTACGACTTCACCAAGATGATCGCCGAATACGCCGGAAACACTGCCTGCGACATACAGCCTTGCCATTCCTCCGAGTTCCCCTCGAAGGTCATACGCCCTTCTTACTCAGTTCTTGACAAGACCAAATTCAAGGAAACATTCGAGTTGAAAGTCCCATATTGGACCGATTCCCTCAAAATCTGCATCAAAAATCTAAAAGAAACATCAAAATGAAACGCAACATACTCATAACCGGGGGTGCCGGGTTTATTGGCAGCCATGTGGTCCGCCTTTTCGTGAACAAGTATCAGGAGTATCATATTGTCAATCTCGACAAGCTGACGTACGCCGGTAACCTCGCTAATCTCAAGGACATTGAGGACAAGCCAAACTACACATTCGTGAAGGCTGACATAGCTGATCTTGACGAGATGCGACGCATAATCAGGGGATACGAGATTGACGGCATCATCCACCTTGCCGCCGAGAGCCATGTTGACCGCTCCATAAAGGATCCGTTCACCTTCGCACGGACAAATGTCATGGGCACGCTCGCCCTGCTTCAGGCGGCTAAAGAATACTGGGAATCTCTGCCCGAAAAGTACGAAGGTAAGCGTTTCTACCATATCTCCACCGATGAGGTTTACGGTGCGCTTGAATTAACCAATCCCGAAGGCATCGAATCACCATTCACCACCACTGCGTCCTCGGAGCATCATCACGCTTACGGCACAGAATTCTTCCTCGAAACGACAAAATACAACCCGCACAGCCCGTACAGCGCATCCAAGGCATCGTCCGACCACTTCGTGCGTGCCTACCACGACACATACGGTATGCCAACCATCGTGACCAACTGCTCAAACAATTACGGTCCCTATCAGTTCCCCGAGAAGCTGATACCGCTGTTCATCAATAACATCCGTCACCGCAAGCCGTTGCCTGTCTACGGCAAGGGTGAGAACGTGCGTGACTGGCTTTATGTCGTTGACCACGCCCGTGCCATCGACACCATCTTCCATGAAGGCAAAATAGCCGAGACCTATAACATTGGTGGCTTCAACGAATGGAAAAACATCGACATCATCAAGGTCATCATCAAGACAGTTGACCGTCTCCTCGGCAATCCCGAAGGCTACAGCGACGAACTCATCACATACGTCACCGACCGCCTCGGGCACGACATGCGCTACGCCATAGACTCCCGCAAGCTCCAGCGGGAACTCGGCTGGGAACCGTCCCTCCAGTTCGAGGAAGGGATTGAAAAGACCGTCCGCTGGTACCTCGACAATCAGGACTGGATGGACAACATCACCTCCGGTGACTACGAACGCTACTACGACGACATGTACAAGAACAGATGACATACTCTGACATTCCGTAATATCCCTAACGGGTTAGAGGAAATAAAAAAGGAGCCGAAGCTCCTTTTTTTGTTTTATATATTTGCGTTTTAGATGTTTGTTTTATATACCTACATTTTAGGCTTTAGTTTTATGTATTTGCAGTTTTAAGTTCTTGTTTTATACACCTAACATTTTAGGCTTTTGTTTTATGTACACACAACATAGCCATACATCCAATACATATAGTAATAGCGCTCTGCTTCTGATGCATTTTGCAGGGGTGCTTTGCCTCTGGAATTTTTTGACCGGGGGTGGGGGTTAGTGTTGGAAGGTTTTGGAGATTTGTTGGGAGACGTTTTCGATGGCTTTGCGGATGTCAACGGCTGTGGTGATACCGAGTGCGTAGGCTCCGCGGCATGATACTATGGGGCGACCGGTGTTGAAATCGATGAAGTTCACTATGACCACCGTGCCGCCTTCCTGAGAAGCATCGACGCTGAACTGTGCCAGAAGCAGGTCGTTTTTCTGGCTCTGTGTCAGGTTGTAGATATTCATTTCATTGACCAGCTCCAAACCGGTCTGTTCGATGGCGTCATACAGCTGTATCTGATACTCCATCAATTGCGGAGGTATGCGGTAGGTGTCATCGTTTATCACCGACACGTACCGGTAGTGACTCAGGTTTGCGTTGGTTGCCACTGTTGACCTTGATGTTGTGCATGATGTAAGTGTTGCTACTAAGGCGACAATAAGGAGAAAAAGTGATTTTTTCATAATATCATTTGTGTTAATTCCGGGCGTTGTATCTCAGAGAGCTTACAGCGCCCGGATAAGTTATGAGAGTTAAATCAGTTTATTTAAAGAAGCCGTTGTCCTCGCGGGATGTGACGGCTGGAGGAGTGGCAGAGGCGGCTGAGAGTTCGGTGGGGAGCCATACGGTCATGTTCCCCTCGCCACGGTGCGCCCACGCATAGTAAGGTATGAGGGTGAGAGTCTTTTCTTCGGCAAGCAGACGTCCGTTTTCGTTGTAGCTGAGAGCCTGAACGGGCATTGTGATCTGATGCAAGCCTGTGAGCAGGTCGGGACGTTCCACCACGCCAAGCTCAGTCTTGCGGGGTACGAGTATATTGTGGATGTTGAAATCATTGTCACACCACTCGGCGCAATACACCAACGGACCTCTTTCTACAGCTATGCGACCACGGTCGTCAGCCACATTCTCATGAGCTTTCACTATGCGGGCAGGCATGTCGAAATGGATATCCACCTTGTCGCCCTTCTTCCATTTGCGGTCAACCACGAGATAGCCGTTGCGCAGCTCGCCTGAGACATTCTCTCCATTTACTTTAACGGAATATGCCGGGGTAGAGTTGTCGGCATAGCTGTAAAGATCGCTCGGAAGCACTGAATTGCGCACCCATCCGGGTATGCGGATATTCATGGCGAATTCTCCGGAGCCTTTAGCCACGCTGAGGGCTATGTCGCCGTTCCACGGGTAATTGGTTGACTGTTCAATCACCATCGGTCGCTTGTTGACGGTCACTTCCGCACGATTATCCATAAACAGATTCACGAAAAGGTCACGGTCACGCACAGCGTAGACATATCCGGGGAGCGAGGGTATGAAGCGGCTGATGTTGCTGGGACAGCAAGCGCAGCCAAACCATGCCTGACGGGAATAGTTGCCGGTAGATGCAAGCGGGTTGGGGTAGAAGAATGAACCGCCGTCGAGCGAAACGCCTGATATCAGACCGTTGTAGAGTGTGCGTTCGAGCACATCGAAATACTTAGAGTCACCGTGGAGGAGGAACAGGCGATAGTTGACATACACATTGCCGATGGCGGCGCAAGTTTCATTATAAGCGGTGGCGTTGGGAAGCTCGTAGTTGTCGCCAAACGCTTCGCCGGCGTGACGGGCACCGATACCTCCGGTGATGTATATCTTCTTGCTCACTATGTTGTCCCATATCCGGTCAACGGCATGGATATATGAGCTGTCGCCTGTGATGGCTGCCACGTCTGCCATGCCGGCATACATGTATGTAGCCCTCACGGCATGACCTACAGCTTCGTCCTGCTCAAGCACGGGTTTGTGTGCCTGACTGTAAGAGTCGCGGCGTTCGGTGGTGCCGCGGGCGTCAAGGAAAAATTTTGCCTGATCGAGATACTTTTTGTCACCGGTGACAGTGTAGAGTCTGACCAAAGCCATTTCGGCTATCTGGTGTCCCGGCACAAGGCGTTTCTGCCCCTCTCCGTCACCGATATTGCGACACACGCAGTCGGCATACCTGATAGCTATATCAAGGAAATTGCGTTTGCCGGTGCTCTGATAGTGAGCCACGGCACCTTCCACCATGTGACCGAGGTTGTAGAACTCATGCGAGAGTTTTTCGACCCATACCCAGCGTTCGGGACCAGCCCAGTTATGCGGATTGGCAGGATTCATGGTGCGTGATGTGTAGAGGTAGCCGTCAGGCTCCTGAGCGGCAGCCACTATCTCAAGCACACTGTCTATGTATGCCACTAACTTCTTGTCGGGATAGTTGCTCAGCCTGTAAGAAGCGCCCTCGATGGTTTTGTAGACATCGGTGTCGTCAAAAGAGAACCCTTCGGGATGATATTCGGGCTTCGGATGCGCCGCCTTCTTGAAGTTTTCATAGCGTCCGCTCTCCTCGCATTTGCTGAATGCGAGAGGGATGGTCACATCACGGCTTGCGTCAAGACGCTGACCCCAAAAACCACTGTTGACATGCACTGCTGTGAACGGCACGGGTGTGATAGGGTAGCCGCTTTGGATTACCGCCTGTTTTTTAGCATCGGCACAGAGCATTGTGAATGCGCACAGCCCGATGAGTGATATGGATCTAAGTTTCATTGTTATTGTAATTTAAAGGAGGTGTTTTGCAGCGTCGGGAAAGATGCAATGTATTGCATCCTACAGGGTGGGTGTTACCGGTTTGATGGTGCCGTCAGGGTTGAATTCCATGCGGTCAATGCATACTTCACGGTGTATGCCGGGCTTCTTGTCTTTCTCTATGAAATTTTTGTTGATACGGTGGTACACTATGCGCCATTCATCAGTCCCCGGGATGTTGATCACCGAGTTGTGGGCGGTCCCGTAGATCTCCTTTTCAGGATTCTGCATCAGTATGTTGCAGGGGTCGGCTACTTTTATGTCGCCAAGAGGGGAGTCGGACGTGCCGTAAGCTACATGATAGTTGGGCGAGCCGGTATCATCGACCGACCAAAGGAAGTAATAGATGCCGTTGCGATAGAACACGTATGGAGCCTCACGATAAGCGTAGGTCTGCAGGGTTCCACCCTTGGGTGTCATTACCTTCACAGTCTCTTCCTTGATGGAAAGCAGGTCGTCGTTTAGCTCAGCGCCTGCCATGTAACCGTTGCCCCAGTAGAGATAGTATTTCCCTGACACGGGGTCTTGGAACACATCAACGTCGATCTGCTGACCTCTTCCCGCCGGCGATTCCTTGACTATCGGATGACCTATTTCAAAGAATGGACCTGCTGGGTCGTCAGCCACAGCCACGCCTATCTGTTTTTTGTTTGCCGCGGGGGAATGTGCGCTGAAATAGAAATAATATTTGTAGCCGTTGCCCTCTTTGCGCTCGATTATAGCGGGCGCCCATGCGTTGCCGTTAGCCCACGGCACCTGAGAGCTTTTCACGTCGAGCATTATACCCTCAGAGGTCCAGTCGGTCAGATTGGGCGATGAGAACACGGTGAAATAGTGTCCTCCCCAGCCGGGAGTGCCGTCAGTGGTGGAGTAGATGTAGTATTTGCCGGTCTTGTTGGAGTAGAGTATCTCGGGGTCGGCGTGTAGGTCGGGCAGTATGGGGTTGTGGTAGTTGTCTAAAGCGGAGTATTCCACGCTTGCGCCGGCAGCCGAAGCGGGTATCTTGCGTATGGTGCCGTCAGCGTTATAATAGAGCGGTTCGGCAATCACGGAGCGCGAACCGCTGCCACCGCCAAGTCCGCCGATATGCGAGAAGAAGTATGAACGTCCCTTGAAGTCCACGATGGCGGGATGGGTGGTGTTGCTGTTGCCGGCTATCTCCGAGATGATGCCTTTGTACTCCCACGGACCGGTTATGCTGTCGCTCATGGCGTAAGCTATTTTCTCGGGCCACTGTGCGGCGTAAGTGAGGTAATATTTCCCGTTATGCTTATGCATGTAGGGGGCTTCTGTGAAGTCTTTGAGGTTGACAGGGTGGATTTCGCCGTCAATCTCTATCATATTCTTTTTGAGTTTGGCGTAATAGCACTGCTTGTTGCCCCAGAATATGTAAGGCTGCCCGTCGTCATCGATGAAAACCACCGGGTCGATGCATACCCAGCTGTGGGTTGCGCCCTTGCAGTCATCTTTGGTGAGAAGCGGTTTGCCGAGCACATCCTTGTAGGGACCTTCGGGACGGTCCGACACAGACACACCGATGCCACACCAGTTGGTGGAGGTATAGAAGTAATATTTGCCGTCGGGACCCTTTATGGGGTGTCCGGCATACGACACATGAGCATCATTCCATTTGAAATCGTCAGCGTGGATGGGTATTGGGTACTCAGTCCAGTTTATCATGTCGGTGGTTGAGAACACACACCAGTTAGGCATGTGGTATCCCTCCTTGTTTCCGGGTTCGTCGCATCCGGTAAACATCCAAAGAGTGTCGCCAAGCACCATAATGGCAGGGTCGGCGGTATGTTTATAATTGATCAACGGATTGCCGGTGTATTTGAACTCATGACGGGAATTACCCTCGTCGGCTATGGCAGCCACAGGTAGCATTAATGCTCCCATAAGTATTGCGCCTGTTAGAATTGACCTCATGGATGAATGTTATAAGGTGGTTTATAAGATTGGTATTCGATATATGCAAATGTAGATAAAATAACGGAGTATGCCAAATAAGAATGGCATACTCCGTTATTTTTATGAATCTAAATGTTCAAATCAGGATATTAATCTTTGTTTTCGTCAGCAACAGCATCTTCCCAGTTTGTAAACATGGGGATTGAATCATCGTAGCCGTCATAACCGTAGTTCTGGCGAAGTTTGCCACCTGTGTTGGCTGTAATAACCTTATTAGGTACGGGCCAGAAGAGGTTGCGCTTGTCAACACGGTAGTTAAGCTTTTTGCTTGATGTGATTACACCACGATTGAAGATGTTGTAGTGGAGACAACGTTGGTACCAGTAGCTACCACCGTTGGGATCGGTACCCTGCTGCTTGTCCCAAGTGTTGATGTCGTAAGTGTTGCCCCATTCGTCAGGCTGACCGCTGCGAGCGAGCGCCCAAGAGATACGGGTCAACTCAGGCTGACGCCATTCTTCCATGTAGAGTTCACGACCGCGCTCATCAGCGATATCACCGATGGTAACAGTGGTAAACATCTTTTTGGCATTGGCACGGGCACGAACCACATTCACATCCTGTGCTGCACCAGCGGCATTTCCCTGATAGAATTTAGCTTCGGCACGGAGCAGGTAAGTTTCCGCAAGGCGGAAGATATACATATTGCCGTTTGAGCAAGTAGATCCCTTTGTAGCACCGTTGAACTGATTAGCCCAGATATTGTCCTCAGCTGACTGGTCGAGGATGTACATTTTGTACAATGGGATAGGATACCATGAACGGATGGTGTCGCCGCAGAGGAGCTGACCGGCATGTACGATAGTTTCGCCCTTATCGTTGACATAATCTTCAGTGGCGTAGAGTTGCATGTTCTTGCCGTAATATTTGGAGTTTTTGCGGTTGTATTTGAGGTCTTCCATTTCAACCCAGTTACCGATTGAGCGGTTGTGACGCATATCCTGAGTATCCTCTTCTCCGTCATACCACCACATGTACTTATTAAAGTAGTAAGATGTACGGAAGCAACCGATACCACGACCAAGCACACGGAGCCAGTCGAGATTTGCTGAATAGTTGCCATCGCCACGTGACCAGTTAGTAGTAGGAGAACCTACACCGTCAGGTGAGATAATCACACCGTTTGACCAGTGAACACCAAGTGCACGCATGGTGAGATACTGGGTGAAGTTCTGGTCGTGATAGTTGAGGATTGGGAGGATAGTCTCGGTATTGGCTGCGTCAACAATGTTTTGACCTCTGTGAAGATCCCACATTACGTTACGTTCGACTTTCCATGTCTCGGGATTGCCGGAAGGTACGTTAGTGCCGAAAGGTTGCTGCATGAGGGCGAGACCATGATTATTGATAAGGTCGGTAGCCATATCCTCAGCTTTCTTGAATTCACCTATTGCAAGATAGCATTTGATGAGAAGCTGCATACATGCTTCTTGGTTTACAGTCCCCCAATAAGGTGTATCTTTTTGTGCTGGTACATGCTCTACAGCAAATTCGAGGTCATGTACAAGCATTTTGAAGATAGCTTCTTTGCTTGTTGAGGTATAGTTCTGCTTCGGTTTTTCGATAATCTTTGAAATCAAAGGTATGTCGCCGAAGAGGAGAACCATGTGATAATATTTATATGCACGGTGGAAATATGCACGACCCTTATAGGTGTCACGTGTTTTTTCATCAAGACCGGGCACACGATCAACGTATGTAAGGATGGTGTTGGCATATTTGATACCATTATTTGCCTCATCATAGAATCGAATCATAGCATTACCGTCACCACCACCCTGCATACCGGAAGTAGGGGTAATCATGGCTGCAAAATCATCCATCGGAGTTCCGGCGTCGGTTTTTCCATACAGACCCATATCGGTCATAAAGTAAACTGATGCGATAGGAAGCACATTACCATTACCATCCATAAGCATATCCTTATAGCTACGGTCGCAACGAGCCATTGCTGACTGCAAACCGGCTTCGGTGGCGTAAGTCGATTCGGGCGAGAAGAATGACTGAGGATCCGGATCAAGGAAATTGTCCTTACAGCCGGTGAGCATTGCAACGGCTGCGAGCCCCATCACACATCTGCTATATATATTAAAAAGTTTCATGATTTGTGATATTAAGATTGAGTTATTAGAGGATTACATTAAGACCGAAGTTGAAAGTGCGGTTTGAAAGACCTCCGGTTTCGGGGTCGCCATACTTCCACTGGTTAGAATGGAATGTACATACATTGTTGCAGCTTGCGGTAACACGTATACGTTCAACTTGGAACTGGCGAGTCAAAGACTGAGGAATTGTGTAACCGAGAGTTATGTTGTCGAGACGTACGAAACTGCGGTTAATAAGTTTGCCTACACCACCTCTAAGTTTTTCAGGACCTTGTGCTTGCAGACGGCAGAAGTCATTGGTAGGATTATCAGGTGTCCAATATTCCTTATCCGGGAGATTGAAACCGTTAATCATCTGAGAACCGCCGTTATCATCATTCATCCAACGACCATCAAGGCTCTTATGTCCCATGTAAGAATAGAGTGAGAATGAGAATGTAAAGTTTTTCCAAAGAGTGAAGTCATTGCGCAGTGACCAGTATATCGGCGGGATAGTGGTGCCGAGATATACCTTGTCGTTATCATTGTAAATTGGAGTTCCGTCTACATCATCCTCAGTGTAGAGATTGAGAATTTTTGGGTCACCGGGAACCTGACCGTATTTGGCGGCTTCAGCTATATCCTCAGGTGTATTCTGCCATACGCCGTCAGCTTTATAGTCCCATATTTCACCAATTGGTTTTCCGATATACCATTTGTTGGAAGTATCGCTCGGTTCTTTGCCGTTTTCATCTTTGTTGCCGTAGATATGCTTGATACAGCTCTTGTTGTAAGAGAAAGCGAAAGCTGATGACCACTGGAAGTTTTCGATGTCGATATTAACAGAGTTGAGGGCAATTTCAAAACCTTTGTTGGTCACTTCACCGAGGTTAGCCATGATAGAGCCGAATCCGGAGAATGACGGGAGACGCTGGTTCATGATCATATCCTTGGTTGACTTGGAGTAGATATCGATGTTACCGGTGAGACGTGAATTGAATACTGAGAAGTCAAGACCGTAGTTCCATGCTTCTGTGCGTTCCCAACGGAGGTCGGGAGCACCGAGGCGGTTCATTGAAAGTGCGTTTACGATAGTTGAAGTACCGTTCTGGTAATAGACCATCGAACCATCGTTTTGGAGGTTAGCGAGCACCTTATATACATTGTTGGGATCACTCTTAAGGTCAGCAAATTCGCGGTTACCATTAGTACCCCAAGATACACGAAGCTTAGCGTTGTCAAGCCATGAGCGGGTTGATTCCATGAATTTTTCGTCAGAGAAGTTCCAACCGAGACCTACTGAACCGAAGTTACCCCACTTGTTGTTCTGACCGAAGCCAGAGAAACCGTCACGACGGAAAGAACCGGTGATAAGATACTTGTTGTCGTAGCTATAGAATGCACGTCCGAGGTAAGAAGTTGCTGTGTAGTGTACATCTTTGGTACGGAAGTTACTCTGTTCCTTATTAGCACCTTCGGTATAGTGGAAACCAAGCACATCGGTAGGCTGGATGTTGCGAGCTTCGATACGGTCTTGCCAGTACTTGTGATCCTCAGCTTCCTGAACAAGAGTTACCGTCACATGGTGAACATCGAGGAAAGTGCGATCCCATGTAAGAGTGTTGTTAAGGTTCCAGTCGAAAGTTTTAACATTTTCACGGTTCACACCTTGACTTGCTGCGCTTGTGTTTGGTTTATCAGCTGCCATCCAATAGCGGTCATGGAACCATTGATAACGAGGGGCGATGTTAAATGTGTAGGTAAAACCTGCTGGGAGGTTTACCTTTACATTGAAGATAGAGTTGATGGTAGTGTAACCTTTATCAAGGTCATAATATTGACGGTCGAAATAGTAGTTATATCCACCGTTTGTGGATGCACCAGACATAGGATACTGTTCATACTTACCCTCGGCATTGCGAAGAGATGCGTATGGAGAGTTGCGGAGCATGTTGGCGTCCCAATAGTTTGAACCGAGGTTCACGGAAATGTCACCGTCTGAACGGTTCTGGAAGTTGGCATTTGCGCCGAATTCCAACCAAGGTGTAATCTTGGTGTGGATTTTCATGTTAGCACGGAAAGCCTCATATTCAGTACCCTGCACAGTACCTTCATTCTTCATATAACCTGCGGAAACGTAATAGTTTACATTCTCGGTGGCACCTGATACAGATGCGTTGTAGTCTTGCTTTACACCTGTACGGAAAGTCAGGTCATTCCAATCTGTAGTTATGCCATCGATGAAGTTTTGCATTGCGATAGGAGAGTTGTACAATTGTAGGCGGCGACCCCAAAGACCCATTGCGGATTCTCCATTACCCATGACGAATTCACCGGAATTAGCCCATGAGTTTTGGTCGGCAACTTTGCGTGGGTCGTCATAATATCCTTTAGGATGAGCATCAGTGTTTACGTTGTAATAACCATAAAGACCATCTGCACCCTTACCATAAGTATACATCATCTTATTCCAATCGGCAAGATGTTGCACATAACCGTCAGCTCCGTAAAAATCGTTATAATGAGCCTTGTTGCTTACACCTACATTGGCTGTAAGAGTTATGGTCGGTTTCCCTTCCTTACCTTTTTTAGTGGTGATGATGATGACACCGGCAGCGGCGCGAGCACCGTAGATAGCTGCTGAAGAAGCATCCTTAAGTACGTCGATTTGGGCGATGTCGTCAGGATTGATTTCGGAAAGCTCACCATAGAAAGCCATGCCGTCAAGCACAATCATAGGAGCAGCGTCAGTTCCAAGTGAGTTCTGACCACGGAGACGGATTGAAGCGCCTTGTCCTTTTGCTGAAGAGTCGTAGCCTATCTGAAGACCCGGCACACCACGTAGTACATCCTGAACTGAACCCGGGTTCTGGTCGGCTATCTTGTCGGGATTAACCTGAACCACAGCACCGGTCAAGTCTTTTTTGCGGGCTGTACCGTAACCGATTACCACGACATCCTCAAGCATTTGGGTATCCTCTACGAGGACAACTTTGATGTCATTCTGGCCGGTAACAGGAATTTCTTGGGGTTTGTAACCGATGTAACTGATGGAAATCACATCACCGTTTTTGACTTTGAGGGCAAAATTACCGTCAATGTCAGTGGCGACACCGTTGGTGGTGCCTTTAACGAGCACTGAAGCGCCGGTGAGAGGCTCTCCGGTGCTGTCTTCAACTACGCCCCGAAGAGTATAACTGTCTTGGGCGCTAAGGCTTACTGTACCTATTATAAAGGCAAGCAGCCACATTAGGAACCGATGTTTTTTCATTGGTAATTACTTATTTGGTTGTTTTCATGATGAATTCAAAAAAAGTGAACTTTAAAACAATCTTTTTTACCTTTTACTCACGTATCTATTGTGTGTAAAACCTAAAATAAAAACCTCAATTCATCTAACCTTAAATCTATATACGCTTCTTGATTATTACGCTGCAAAATTACAATAAGATGTGACTGGGGTGTGTGCTGAAATCGTTCTAAAATGAGCTGAAATCATTCAATGATGTTGTTGTGAACGATTAGGAATACACTCTAAGTGATTAAGACTATTGCATTTCGGCGATAATGTATTATATTTGCAAATACAAAATCACCCACCTTTTATTTAATACATTCATCACGTAAACAGGGCGTGTGCCATGAACGGAAGTGCAATAAAATATACGGTTGCGATATGCTTGCTATTCTTTACCTTATTTATAAACGGGGCTGAAAGAATGGTGAGCAATTATGGTATCTCTTCAGGGCTTTCGAACGGCTATGTGATGTCGATAGCGGAAGACGGGGAGGGTACAATATGGGTCGCCACCGAGGAGGGGCTTAACCGCTTTGACGGGCGCCATTTTATCAATTACACCAAAGAAAATTCAGGACTTTCAGCCAACGAGCTGAACTGTGTGACATACATACCTTCCGATCCCGACCATTTATGGATAGCGACTCAGCGAAACGGGGCATGTGTCTACGACCGGAATACGGGGCTAATATCGAATGTGGATCGGAGTCTGTTGTTGTCACCAGACATAACTTCCATTGTTCCGGCATCGGACGGCGGAATATGGTTTACGCACTATCATTTCGGTGTGCAATATTATAATCCGCGCACAGGTGAGTCGAGGGAATACAATCATCGTACTGTAAAAGGTATACCGGCGGAGGTCTGGGCTATGGCTGAAGGAGGTGACGGACGGCTGTATGTGGGATTGAATCATGAGGGTTTATGTGTGATTGACACAGTAGCGCATACTATGGAGCTGTTCAGGCATCGCCCGGATACAGTGTCGTTGCCCGGTAACTCGGTCTACAGCCTTTGTTTTGACTCCAGCGGTAACTTATGGGTAGGTACCGACGGCGGGGCGGCATTGTTTAATCCCCGTACCCGTGCCATCACGCCTTTCGTGCACAGCGAGAAGAATCCGGGGTCGATCTCTCCGGGGCGCATAAGGGATATAAAGCAGCTTGCGAACGGTGAAATATGGTTTGCAACCTCGCAGGGCGGGGTGAGCATACTGGCTCCCGGCTCATATAATTATAACGATATGCGTAGCGTTAGATTCTCCCGATTGCCGTTCAACGGTGAGCCGGGCGGACTGTCGAGCGTGTATGTGAGGACTATTTTTCAGGATGCCTTCGGTAATGTGTGGCTTGGCAACTACCGCTCGGGTGTGGATGTGATAAGTCACCTCCCGCCGGTGTTCTCGCGTGTGGATTATCTTTCATCGGGGACACGTAATGTGAATTACAAGCCTGTATGGTGCTGTTTCACTTCGCCTGCCGATGGCACACTGTGGCTTGGCGGAGAGAATGAGATAGCTCGTGTCAAGAATGGGAATGTGACAGCCATAGAACTGCCCGGCTCTGAAAACGGCTCGCATACTTTTGTCAGGGCGCTTGCCATTGGAAAGGATAATACTATATATGTGGGTACCCATGAGCGAGGTGCTTTCACATATAATCCGGTTACACGTGTCTTTAAGAAGGTGGCAGGTTCGCCGGCTGATATCAGAATGTTTTTCGAGGATGTTGACGGCACTATGCGTGTCGGAAGCACAGAGGGGGCATATATTTACCGAAACGGGGCATTGGAGAAGGATACTGCGGTGACTTCGCAGCTACCTGATATAGTGGTGCATACTATGGTGCGTGACCGTCAAGGAGGCTTGTGGGTAGGTACTTTCGGCAAGGGTGTGACTGTTTTTGACAAATCGGGGAAGCGGATAAACGCTTACACGACCGATAACGGTTTCCCGTCGAATGCGGTGAATGCGTTATTGTGCGACTCACGGGGTAGGATATGGGCTGCCACAAGGGGCGGTCTGGTGCTATTCCCGGATGCCACACATCCTGAGGTGTTTGAGAAGATTGAGGATGTGGAGCGAGCAGGAATATCGCATGTCAGTGCGATAGAGGAAGATATAGACGGAAGTATATGGATAAGTTCGAGCCGCGGGATAGCCTGTGTGAATCCTGTAACGAAGAAAGCTTCGATATATGACAGGATAGAGTCTATGCCGTTACATTCGTTCATGGAGAACGGGTCGGCATCCGATGATTCGGGTCACATATATTTTGCGTCGGCAAACGGAGTGTTCTCGCTCGTGCCTCACGATGTGGACGCTTCGCTTGAGCCACAGCCTGTGAAGATAACCAATTTCACTGTCTACAAAGAGGGTGGCGGCAGGAAAGAGAACGAATTCAGCGTACCGGTAAACTCCGACGAGCTTACATTGCCGTATTACCTCAACACATTCCGCATAACATTTAATGTCATGGATCACACCATGGCACAGCGCACCGACCTGTCATATAACATGTTGGGGCTTGACGATGTGTGGATTGAGACTTTCGGCAACAATGATGCGATGTACCGCAATCTGTCACCCGGAGTCTACAAGTTTCAGGTGCGTCAGAGGCTCAAAGGGCATGAGTGGGGACCGGCTGTGACGATCCTGACTGTGAGGATTTCCCCCCCTATTTGGCTAACATGGTGGTTCAAAGTGATTTATGCGCTAATTTTAATAGGTGTGTTTATAGCTATGGCTCTTTTCTATCAGCATAGGGTGAAATTGAAACAGCGTCTGGAAGCAGAGGTTGAGAAGAGTCGTAACCGTCAAAAACTCAACGATGAACGTCTGCGATTCTATACCAATATAACCCATGAGCTGCGCACTCCGCTGACTCTGATAATGGGTCCGCTTGAAGATATGGTGAGCGATCCCGGACTGCCGAGTCAGTATTCATATAAGTTGCAGATGATCCGTGACAGCTCCAACACTCTCCTGAATCTTATAAACGGTATCCTTGAATTCCGCAAGACCGAGACACAGAACCGCCATCTCACGGTGAAGAAAGGTAATCTCGGAAACCTGCTCCGTGAAATGGGGATACGTTATAAGGAGCTGAACCGCAATCCGGACGTGAAGTTTAACCTTGACATAGACCTTAATGCCCCTGACATATACTATGACGAGGAGATGCTCACCATCATAGTCAACAATCTGTTGAGCAATGCGGTGAAATATACTCCCAAGGGAGAAATTTCGCTTTCGTTCCACACTGTGGAGGAGGGTGGAGTGAATTACTCGGAGATAAAGGTCTCTGACACCGGTTATGGTATAGCGTCAAGTAAACTGTCGCGCATCTTCGACCGCTACTATCAGGTGAAGGGTGAGCATCAGGCTTCGGGTACAGGTATCGGGCTTGCGCTGGTCAAGAATCTTGCCGACCTTCACGAGGCTGAAATCTCGGTGGAATCGTCGGAAGGGCATGGGTCAACCTTTACAGTGCGCCTGATCACCGATAATCTTTACCCGATGGCAGTCCATGCGGAGCAGTCGTCAAGCACCGCCGAGGCGAAGGAACTTGACTTCGAGGGTGGTGAGCCGCAGGAGTCGGCTAAGCTGAAAGTGCTTGTGGTGGAGGATAATGACGATATTCGTGAATATATACGTCAGGCATTGGTGGATGAATTTAATGTCCTCACCGCTCGCAACGGTCTGGAGGGTCTTAAAGTGGTTCAGGAGGAGAATCCCGACTTCGTGATAAGCGATATCATGATGCCGGAGATGGACGGCGTGACATTGTGTCGGAGCATCAAAGAGGATATTCTCACCAGCCATATACCGGTGATATTGCTCACAGCCAAGGATGCTTTGCGTGACAAGGAGGAGGGGTATGAGTCGGGTGCCGATTCTTATCTTACAAAACCGTTCAGCGCCAAGCTGCTGATAAGCCGTATACGAAACATCATGCGCCAGCGCCGCACCATAGCGTCAACACTTATGTCGAGAGCGCTTCCGGCTACCGATGCCGCTATGCAGGGGGCTGTGACACCGCCTGAGGATGAAGCTCGTGAAAAGAAGGAGGCTACAAAAGCGCTCAACCCGCTCGACCGCCAGTTCTTGGATAAGATAAATTCGATAATAAATGAAAATCTTTCCGTTGAGGATCTGGGTGTGGCTTTCCTTGCCGAGCAGGTGTGCATGAGTCAATCCACTCTATACAGGAAGCTGATGGCTATCGTGGGTGTTTCAGCCAATGAGTATATACGCCATTTGAGGCTTAGCCGTGCGGAGGAGATGCTTCGCGAAGGGATGCTCAACATCACCGAAATCGCTTATAACACTGGCTTCGGCAGCCATTCATCGTTTGGTAAGGCATTCAAGAAGGAATATGGAATGTCTCCGTCCGATTATCTTAAGGCTCAAACCGATAAGAGCATCTGAATTGAAACGTAAAATGAATTTAAATAAATCTGATATGAAGAAATTTTTAACTATAATGTTTGCGGCTGTGGCGATGATGAGCTGCTCGACATCTTCGCCCACGATGCCGGAGGTTAGAGGTGAGATTTTCCCAGATACAGAGGGTAAGCATATAAATGCGCATGGTGGTGGCATAATACGGCATGACGGCACATACTATTGGTATGGTGAGCATCGTGGCGATGGCACACCCGGTTCGGGACAGGAGGGTGTGATGTGTTACACTTCAGATGACCTGCGTACTTGGGAGAACCGCGGTATTGTGCTTGCTGTTTCCGATACTGAGGGTGATCCGCTCGAAAGAGGTGGTATAATAGAGCGTCCGAAGGTAGTATATAATCCCGCTACCGGCAAGTTTGTGATGTGGTTTCATCATGAGCTGAAGGGTAGGGGCTACGGTGCGGCTCAGGCAGGCGTGGCTGTGGCAGACAATCCCTTAGGTCCGTTTAAACTGCTGAATACCGGGAGAGTGAACCCCGGAATCTATCCTGTTAACTTCCCTGAGGAATCTAAAGGTAAAGAATGGTCGGATTCTCTTGAATGGTGGACGCCGGAATGGTATAAAGCCATTGATGAGGGTATGTTCACAGCCCGTGACTTTGAAGGTGGTCAGATGGCACGTGATATGACTGTGTATATAGATGATGACGGCACTGCCTATCACATATATTCATCGGAGGATAACCTCACATTGCAAATCGCAGAGCTTGACTCGACCTATACCCGCCATACCGGTAAGTATATCCGCATATTTCCGGGCGGTCACAATGAGGCTCCCGCCATATTCAAGCATGACGGCACATATTGGATGATAGCCTCAGGCTGCACCGGCTGGGCGCCTAATGAAGCCCGATTGATGAGGGCTGACTCGATAATGGGTGAATGGACCAAGCTCCCGAATCCCTGCCGTGGCGAGGGCGCAGATAAGACTTTTGGCGCTCAGAGCACTTACATAATGAATGTGGATGGCAATTTCACCTTCATGGCTGACATGTGGAACCCTAAGAATCTTGCCGATTCAAGGCACCTCTGGCTCCCTATCAGATTTGATGAGTATGGCACACCTTATATAACAATGGAAAGTATGACTGTGGAGAAATAACAATTTTAATCATGAAGATAAAGAACTTAACACTATTGTCGGTATGTCTCGTCTTGATGTCGGCGAGTGCCGGTGCGGCTCCCACGAAGGAGTCAAAGCAGGTTCGTGATATAATCACGAAAGTGAATGACCATTGGCAAGCTACCAATAGTCCGGAGACACGGGCGTTTTGGGACAATGCGGCTTACCATACCGGAAATATGGAGGCATATTTCCTCATGGGTAATGACGCTTGGCGCGATTATTCCGAACGTTGGGCTGAACACAATGAGTGGAAAGGCGCAAAGAGCAACGATCGCAGCAAGTGGAAGTATAATTACGGTGAGACCGACGAGCATGTGCTTTTCGGTGACTGGCAGATATGTTTCCAGACTTACGCCGACCTTTACCGCCTGCTCCCTGACGACAAGCGTCTAAAGCGAGCTAAAGAGGTGATGGAGTATGAGATGTCAACACCCAAGAATGATTACTGGTGGTGGGCTGACGGTCTGTATATGGTTATGCCTGTGATGACCAAGCTTCACAATCTCACAGGTAATGCCAAGTATCTCGACAAACTTTATGAATATGTGCTGTATAGCGACAGTATAATGCTTGATCCCGAGACAGGTCTTTATTACCGTGATGCCAAATATGTGTATCCAAAGCATAAGAGTGCGAACGGTAAGAAAGATTTCTGGGCACGCGGTGACGGCTGGGTGCTTGCAGGTCTTGCCAAGGTGCTTAAAGACCTTCCTGCCGAATACAAGCATCGTCAATTTTTCGTTGACAAGTATGTGAAGCTTGCCGATGCTGTAGTGGCTTCGCAGCAGCCCGGAGGTTACTGGTCACGCTCGATGCTCGACGAGGCACATGCACCCGGTCCGGAGACAAGTGGAACCGCATTCTTCACTTATGGACTCCTCTGGGGTGTCAATAACGGCTATCTTAAGGATGCCAAGTATCTTGACGCAGCTAAGAAGGGCTGGGAATATCTGAGCAAGACAGCTCTCCAGAAGGATGGTTCTATCGGTTACGTGCAGCCCATCGGCGAGAAGGCTATACCGGGTCAGGTGGTTGACCGTAATTCCACATCCAATTTTGGTACAGGCGCATTCCTCCTTGCGGCTTGTGAGTATGTTCGTTTCCTTGAAAAGGAGACTAACACCGACCGTGCGTATTGGGTGGATCTCGCTTATAAGATGGCGGCTCCCGTCCTCAGCAATATGGCAGAAGGTAATCTTCAGAAGAATATGCTTGTCGAAGTAAGCCCCAACTGGGACGGAAGAAACAAGGGTGTTACCTATATGGAGACATTCGGCCGTCTGATGGCAGGTATATCACCTTGGCTCGCACTCCCCGACGATGACACAGAGGAAGGTGCCAAGCGCAAACAGCTCCGTGAATGGGCTTTGAAGAGCTATAAGAACGCTGTTGACCCTGATAGCCCCGACTATCTGTTGTGGAGAGGTCACGGACAGGCTTTGGTTGATGCTGCATACGTGGCTGAGTCATTCCTCCGTGCTTACGATGCTCTTTGGGTGCCGTTGGATGACGTGACCAAGAAGCGTTATTTTGAGGAATTCAGCCAGCTTCGCCGTGTGGATCCCCCTTACACCAACTGGTTGCTCTTCTCGTCTACCATCGAGGGATTCCTTGCCAAGGCAGGTGCGGAGTGTGACGAATACCGTGTCAATTCAGCAATACGTAAGGTTGAGGAATGGTATACCGGTGACGGATGGTATGCCGACGGACCAAGTTTCGCATTCGATTATTACAGCAGTTATGTGTTCCATCCCATGTACCTTGAGACTCTTCAGAGCATGAAAGACGCAGGGAAGTATACACGTATTCACTATGGCAAATATTATGACCGCGCTTTGCGTCGTACTCAGAAATTCAGCATCGTGCTTGAACGCCTGATCTCGCCCGAGGGTACATTCCCGGTATTCGGACGTTCGATACCTTACCGTATGGCAACCATGCAACCCCTTGCGCTGATGGCTTGGTATGACAAACTACCCGAAGGTCTCACCAACGGACAGGTTCGTGCAGCTCTCACAGCCGTGATGCACCGTATGTTTGACGACAAGGATAACTTTAATGAAGGTGGATTCCTCACAATCGGATTCTCAGGGCGCCAGCCCAATGTGGCAGACTGGTATACCAATAACGGTTCGCTTTACATGACCTCTTTGGCATTCCTCCCTCTCGGTCTCCCCTCTACTCATCCCTTCTGGACCGATGCTCCGCTTGCATGGACTTCTCAAAAGGCATGGGGCGGTCAGCCCTTCCCGAAGGATCACCATTGGGGTGATCAGATTCAGACCCGTGACCTCTTCTAATGAGGATTCTGCCTCTGAACATATCTAACACGCTCTCTTCAATCAACGTCACTATATCTTGTTAGACGTGTCGGCGGCGTTCGTCCGGAACGTCGCCGACATTTTCATTCTTGGAGGGTAAAAACATAACGATTAAAGTAACTGCTATATGAAATATTTCATTCTGACATTGCTACTAAGCATGGCTCTTTCCGGTTCGGCTCAGCGTAAACCGAAGGTGGATGTGCCCCGTGATTCAATAATACTAAGTGACCCCTGCATACTTGCTGACGAGGGTACTCAGACATATTATATGACCGGTACGGGCGGTTTGCTATGGAAGAGTAAGGATCTTGAAAAATGGACAGGTCCTTACCGTGTGGCGCAGACCGACACAGCGTCGTGGATGGGTAAACATCCGCAGATATGGGCGGCTGAGCTTCATAAATACAATGGGAAGTACTACTATTTTGCCACATTTACTAATAATGATGTGATAATAGACAGCTATAGAGGTAATGATATACCTCGACGTGCAAGTCACATTCTGGTGAGTGACAATCCTGCCGGTCCCTACACGCCTATGGCTGACAGCACATATCTTCCGGCTGAAAATCCTACCCTCGACGGTACATTCTGGGTTGATACCGATGGCAAGCCTTATATGGTGTATTGCGGGGAATGGCTTCAGAACTGGAACGGTACTGTTGAGAAAATAGAACTTAAGAAAGACCTTAGCGGTTCGATAGGTAAGGGTAAGGTGCTTTTCCGTGCAAGTGACTCTCCGTGGAGCCGTGAGGTTATTGACGGTAAAGTGCGCCCGAACCGTGTGACTGACGGTCCATGGCTTTTCCGCACCGGGACAGGTCGCCTCGGAATGCTTTGGACAAGTTGGGTTGACGATGTGTACACTCAGGGTGTCGCCTATTCGGAAAGCGGAACACTCGACGGACCATGGATTCAGGAGCCGAAGCCTATTACACCACCTAATCATGGTCACGGTATGCTTTTCAAAGACCTTAAAGGCCGTTGGCTGATGTCGGTTCACAGTCATCGTGTCGATGAGAAAGGTCGTTATATTCGTGTCCCGCGCATTTTCGAAGTGGATCTCTCGGGTGATAAGTTACAATTAAAATAGGTGTATAATATATAAAGGTCGTGTATGGAAATCTCCATATACGACCTTTACAAAGGGAACAAACTGGGTAGTTGGGATATGAAAAGTTAGTTATTTTGTTTCAGAGAAACCGGTGTCCTGCGCTGACCAAGATGCCCATTTACACTCGCTGACCTCCATGTTGGAGAATTTTGCTGTGAAAGAATGGTCTACAGGGCTTGCGGCATATATACCGAAGGATATTTCACCATCGCCATGGAAAAGATGGAATGCACGCATCTGGTGGAAATTAACACCGTCAGTACTTGTCTCAATGTAATAGTCGCTGTTTCGGCGGCTTAGGCGATACCACATCTCTCTGATGGATGAGGGGATGTCATGGGTAGCCCAATCGGAATAGCCGTTGTTGGTCACCACGCTTCCGAGGCGCTGGTATTCTTCATTCTCATATTCGATTGATGCTTTCATCCAGTTTTCGCTGTCAAGATATATTGCTATACCACACTGGTCGAAAAGGGCAGAGCTGTTGAATTCGGTCTTGACTGTGAAAGTGAAAAATTTCTTTGATGTCTTCATCTGGAGCACCGGGGCGTTGTCATTTTGGAAGCCGTAATATGTACGTTGCCAAAGATCGGTTTTGGGGTCGGTTGTGATAGTAATAAGAGAATCGCTTATTGTGGATTGGCTCGGTTCACGAGTCCAATAGAGATTTTCCTTTACAAACTGTTTCATGATTGTGTCGGTACTTTGAGTAGTTACTGTTTCGGGTGCTTTTGACTCACTTTTTTCTGAGCAAGAGATCAGTGCCAATGAAAAAAGCATGAAGAAAGGGATGATTATTTTTAGCATAGTTACTATATTTTATAAAAATTCAAATCTGATACTTATTCTCCCAATCTGAAGTCGGTGACATTGCTTCGGTCAAGATGCATATCTGAGAAATAGCTGAGGCAATTGCCTTTGGTGGGCGCTTGGCTTGCGATACCGATCAGGAGCTTGTCGGGATAATTGTTTTTGTACAGGCGTACCATCTGCCATTCTTTGCCGTCGATAGAATAATAGCTTGCGATGGTCTGTGTGTCAGACGATATTTTCATGAAAACCTGATCCACATTCATGAGGTCATGGTTATTATCATCCGAAGTGCCTACTGTGCGGACGCTGACTATGCGATGACCACCACGTTCATCCTGCTCAAAGCAGAGCTTTTGGTATAGGGAATCGTTGGCGAATACTAATAGATCAGCTGCATTATATGTCCCGTCAGGTGTGAATCCCGGTTTCACTTTAGCGGAGATGGTGAAAGGCTTCGTATTGTCAATTTCCGTTAGGATGGCAGGGATGGAATGGTTTGAAAGTTTGCCGTTGGGGTCGTTGAATATGTCACGTCCTTCACCGCAGGCAAATGTCAGAATAGAGTCCTGGATATTTACCAATGAATCTCCGCCATTGAGCGATTTTGTGAAGTCGATGCCGTCGAATGTGATGGAGCAATCGGTCAACGCCATCTGTGAGATTTCAGTGGTTTCGGGTTTTTCCTCCATTTTTGCCTGCTGGCTATTTTGGCATGAATTTAATGCGAGCAGCAGATTAATGGCTATAGCTATTGTCTTATTCATTTGATTTTGAAAAAATTTTGTAAATTTGTTGATGCAAAATTAATGCTTGTCATTTGCGGTGGCAATAGTTAATTTTAGCCATTTTGTTATGGATATTGAATACAGTTTTAAGAGCGCTTTGCTGTCACAGGCTGAATCGGGATTGATTGACCATGAGTCCCGATTGGATGAGTGTTGTGCCATGGCAAAGTGTTTTGCAGATGTTCAAGGCGGTATTGCAGTAGTCTCGGATTTGTTAAAGGACAGAAGCTATATATTTTCTGGCGGTTTAGGGGAGTCGTTGGGGCTTAAGACATCCACTGTCATTGAGTCGGCGTTCGAAGATATAATATTCTCACTAATAGCTCCGCAGGATCTGCTTGACCGACATGTGCTTGAGCTCAGGTACATAGAGCTGATTAAGACATTGCCTGTTGAAAAGCGTGGTGACTATATCCAGTCGAGCAAGGTAAACCTACATGTGAACGGCGCGGAGATTCCGATTATCCACCAGACCCGTTATTTTGAAATAACCGACAGCGGGAGTGTGAATATAGGTATATGTACTTATATGCCGATAGGTGTGTGCCGGACCGAGCCTTTCGAGGGACAGATTATAAATCTGAAAACCGGAAAAGCCCTTTCGTTGGAGGAATTGGGTATAGTGGATTCCAAGATTCTGTCGATACGTGAGCGGGAGGTGTTAGCGTTGCTCTCTCAAGGAATGGCAAGTAAGCAGATAGCCGATAAATTGAATATATCCCTTAACACTGTATATCGTCATCGTCAAAATATCCTACAGCATTTAAATGTGGCAAACACGGCTGAGGCTGTGAAGATTGGTCTGAAAATGAATCTGATTTAAGGAGCGTTTAGCTTCTGTTCTCTTAGTTCAATTGTCGAAACAACCGATTATGATGGATAAAAATAGTAAGAATATGCGTCGTCCGTTGTTGGGTATGACGCTTGAAGAGTTAAAACCGGTGGTTGAGGAGGCTGGCTTGCGTCCGTTTGCCGCCAAGCAGATTGCCCGATGGCTTTACGAGAAACGGGTGATGACTATAGACGAGATGACAGATCTCTCCAAGTCGGCGCGCGAATACCTGAATGAGAACTATTGCGTTGGACGTGTTGCCCCTAAGGCGGAAGCCCGCTCGGTTGACGGCACGGTTAAATATCTTTTCGCCACCCGTGGCGAGGGGTTTGACTTCCTCGTAGGCGGGAAGGGTGGCAGAGATGTTGAGGCGGTATATATACCCGATAAGGAACGCGCCACACTTTGCGTGTCGTCGCAGGCGGGATGTAAAATGGGGTGCCGCTTCTGCATGACAGGTATGCAGGGATTTCACGGTAGCCTTACCGCAGCCGGCATCCTCAATCAGATTTTCTCTATTCCGGAAAGCGAAAGCCTTACCAATCTGGTGTTCATGGGTATGGGTGAACCTATGGATAATGTGGATGAGGTAATAAAAGCCATAGATATCCTCACTGCCAAATGGGGATTGGCGTGGAGTCCTAAACGCATCACCGTATCTTCGATAGGTAAGCTTGACGGGCTGCGCCGATTGCTGAACGAGACCAAAGTTCATGTGGCTATAAGTGTGCATTCACCTTTTGCTCCCGAACGTGAGGGGCTGATGCCTGTCGAGCGTGCCTTCCCGGTGAGGAAGGTGATGGCTGAACTAAGTAATTATGATTTCGCCCATCAGCGCCGTCTGTCAGCTGAATACATAATGTGGAAAGGTGTCAATGACGATTTCAAACATGCCGATGCGTTGGCGGCGTTGCTTAAAGGTCAGGAGTGCAGGGTGAACCTGATACGATTCCATGCCATACCCGGTTTCGAGCATGTGACCTCCGATTTGCGCACCATGGAGGCGTTCCGTGACCGCTTGAACGAGCGAGGCGTCACAGCTACCATCAGAGCGTCGAGGGGAGAGGATATAGAAGCCGCCTGCGGAATGCTCAGCGGAAAAGAGAGTGAAAAATAGGTATTGATTTCAAGAGAGTGTTACTGAACGTTCTTTAACACCTTGTGATAGATGAAGAGTGCCGTGCGGGAATAACCGGACGGCACTCTTTAGATTTGATTATTGTGTTAGATTGGATTGAATATTGTTGGAGAATGACTGTCAGCGAGAGCTTTTGCGCTCTCGGGATGAGGAGAGAGTGGTTTATTAGCCCGAAGAGCTGTTCATGGTTGTAGTGACGGATGTTTTTATGTCAGGACATAGTTACACCTGTCAATCAGACTGCCCGCAAGAGGGGAGCGGAGAATGATTGCTTTCAAGACGGCAGTCGCGATATGTAAGGCTCGAAGAAGTTACGCTGTAGTGCTTTCGAGATACGCAGAAGAAGCTCGGCATCGATGCTGCGGCGATTGAATATCTTGTAGATATTGGTGCGATTGCATCCAAGCTCGTTTGATAGCCAAACCACAGACTTCTTCTGTGTCTTCAGCTCCTCCTGTATGAGTTTGCCAATAAAGATAGTCGTCATGTAGTATAATTGTTAGGATTTAAAATGATTATACTGTGGTACTTTTTGTTAAACGGTTAATTAAAGTGGGAGTGTCCATAGGTTTTGTATAGCCGCAGTGAATCATAAGAGTATGTCAATATGGCGGTACAAAAATAGGGCTGAACCCTTTATTTTCGTCCCCAGTCTGTGGCACCGCCAAGCGCCTTTTCCACGGAACAAGTATAAAATGAGTCCAGCCCGTATTTCGAGCATATAACTAATTCAATCTCGTTATTCCCCGTGGACTGAAGGAAGTTGGCGGTTTCCAGACAGAGGGAATATCTGAGGCTGTGTGACAAAACTAAAGTCTTTTCTTATACGAGGAAAGCTTAGCTTAGTAGCTACCATAACAGCCAAACGGTAGCTGATGCAAAGGTGGTAACCTTTTGGGGATTTTCAAAAGAAAAAACAATAAAAATCGACTGTCAGGTTTATAAAAAGTATTAAAAATAGCAAAATAGGCTAATTGGGTAAAACAATATCTTACATGAAATAGTTGTGTATGGTAAAGAGAAATCTACCTGTGTAGACTCCTTTTTTACCAAAATTATTTAAAAATAATTAATACGGAAAAATTTCTTTAATCTTATAACTTTATACCGAAAAAAGTCACTAACTTTGCAGTCGAATAAGTGGAGCATAACAAATATCCTCTCACTGGGACTGCATGAACGGTCACCGGAAAAGGTATCTAAGATTGTAGATTGCAACGAATTATAAACTTCATATCAAAAACTCTTAATTAACGATGAGTACAATTGATTTATCAAAGTATGGTATCACCGGTGCAAAGGTGATCCACAACCCCAGCTACGACCAGCTCTTTATCGATGAGACCAACCCCGAGCTTACAGGCTATGAAAAGGGTCAGGTTACCGAGCTTGGTGCAGTGAATGTGATGACAGGTATCTACACCGGCCGTTCTCCCAAGGACAAATTCTTTGTAAAGGATGACACCAGCGCAAACTCTATCTGGTGGACTTCTGATGAGTACAAGAATGACAATAAACCTATTACTCCCGAGACTTGGAAGGCTCTCAAGGCTATCGCCGACAAAGAGCTATCTGACAAGACTCTCTATGTTGTTGACGCTTTCTGCGGCACCAACCCCGACACTCGTCTTGCAGTTCGTTTCGTGATGGAAGTTGCATGGCAGGCTCACTTCGTGACCAACATGTTCATTCGTCCTACTGAAGATGAGCTTAAGAACTTTACTCCTGATTTCGTTGTGCTCAACGCTTCTAAGGCTAAGGTTGAAAACTGGAAGGAACTCGGCATCAACTCTGAGACTTGCGTTGCCTTCAACCTTACCGAACGTATGCAGCTCATCATCAACACTTGGTATGGTGGTGAAATGAAGAAGGGTATGTTCTCAATCATGAACTACTACAATCCTCTTCGCGGTATCGCTTCTATGCACTGCTCAGCCAACACTGACAAGCAGGGTGAGAACACCGCTATCTTCTTCGGTCTTTCAGGTACAGGTAAGACTACTCTTTCTACCGACCCGAAACGTCTCCTTATCGGTGACGACGAACACGGTTGGGACGACAACGGCGTGTTCAACTACGAAGGTGGTTGCTACGCTAAGGTTATCAACCTTGACAAGGAAAGCGAACCCGACATCTACAATGCTATCACCCGTGACGCTCTTCTTGAGAACGTTACAGTTGACGCTAACGGCAAGATCGATTTCACTGACAAGAGCGTGACCGAGAATACTCGTGTAAGCTACCCGATCAACCACATCAAGAACATCATCGTTCCCAGCCGCGGTCCCGCCGCTAAGAACGTGATCTTCCTTTCAGCTGATGCGTTCGGTGTGCTTCCTCCCGTATCTATCCTTACTCCCGAGCAGACTAAGTACTACTTCCTCTCAGGCTTCACCAGCAAGCTCGCAGGTACTGAACGCGGTATTACTGAGCCTACTCCTACCTTCTCTGCTTGCTTCGGCGCAGCGTTCCTTTCGCTCCACCCCACCAAGTATGCTGAAGAACTCGTAAAACGTATGGAACAGAGCGGTGCCAAGGCATACCTCGTTAACACCGGCTGGAACGGTTCAGGCAAGCGTATCTCTATCCGTGATACTCGTGGTATCATCGACGCTATCCTTGACGGTGCTATCCTTAAGGCTCCGACCAAGCAGCTCCCCATCTTCGACTTCACTATTCCTACCGAACTTCCGGGCGTAGATCCTAAGATCCTTGATCCTCGCGACACCTACACTAACCCCGAAGAATGGACAGTTAAGGCTGACAAGCTCGCTGAAATGTTCATCAACAACTTCAAGAAGTTTGAAGGTCACGAAGCTGGTAAGGCTCTCGTAGCTGCCGGTCCTCACATTGAAAAATAATCAATAGGATTACAATTTCAAATACCCTATATCGCCATGGCACACTCGCCATGGCGATATTTTTTATTATAAACCCAAAATTTTTTGAAAAAAAGTGTAACAAATTCTGAATAGTTACGTCTATATATATAAGATAGGTGAATTATTATCTCCTGCAATCATTAATATTAAATATTATGCGCAAATTTTTATTTTTGCTGTTACTTATGCCGGTGTGCATGAGTGCTGCCCGTCCGGTTACAATCTCACGTGAGGCTGCTATCGCCGATGTCGATTCTTTAGTAGCTGCGATTGAAGAGGTTGAGGTTGATCCATACGCTCTGCTCGATAAAGATGTGTTTTATAAGGCTGTTGCCGACACTAAAAAATCATTTACCGCCGATAGCGTAACTCCGGCTCAGATGTATCTGGCACTATCGCGTCTTACCGGAATGTTCCGTCAAGGTCATCTCGGAGTGTCAATATCTTACAACATTATAGGTGATAGCGGCGTGGTGTTCCCGTTTGGCAGTATGCTGAAAGTTATTCCGGGAAGCCATAAGGTGATACTTACGCTTGACACTGTTGTGGATGGCGTGAGAGTTAAGAAAGGTGAAGAGATCGTGTCGATTAACGGGCGCAAAACACCGGAGATAGTTGAGTCGTATCTTAAGCATGCCCCCATGGAGAAAGATGCTTTTGGCTGTAGCTATCTTTCCGGCGATATGGATTTTTTGATGTGGTGTGAAAATCCTGACGTTAAGAGCTTTGACGTGGTGCTGTCGGACGGCGGTAAGACCAGAAAACACACATTCAATGGAGTGGCTGTCAACAAACTTATTTCACCGCCTAAGGAAAAGTTCGTGCCATACGACTATAAGCTTCTTAACGATTCCGTGATGTTGTTCTCATTTAATACCTGCTATTGGGACAGCGAGTTCGCCTATTTTTTGCGTAAAATGAACAAGGAGGCTCGCGATAAGGGTGTGAAGCACCTTATTATAGATGTGCGCTCTAACGGTGGCGGCAATTCAAGAGCCGGCGATGAGGTGTGCCGGTATCTTACTGATCAGAAGTTTAATGGTTTCGGTGGGTCCAAGGTTAAGATTTCCAATTCCGTTCTAAAGAGCTATGGTAAGAGGGCTGCCGACATGGGTTTAAATAATTATAAGGTGGATTCGGTATATGTTAACATGGATCAGGATGAATTAGAGATGGAACTGCCATACGATGCCAAATACCGTTTCCCCGGCAAGAGCTATCTGCTGATAGGTCCCGGAACCTTCTCTTCAGCCTCTAATTTCGCATGGGAATATTGGAAATTCGTTCCCGGCACTGTCATCGGCGAGGAGACAGGTGGCGTGAATATCTGTGTGGGCGATGTGATTGGTAAGAATCTGCCAAACTCCAAATTCCGCATGTTTATCCCTTGGAAAATATTCTATCATTACGGCGCAAAGGACGGAGATCCCATCCAAGGCACCATCCCCGACATCCAAGTCCCCGCTGAGGAAGCCCTCACCCGCACCCTCCGCCTCATCGAAACCGGGAAGTGATTAAATAGTTGCTTTTTGTAGAGATATAAATGGTAGCGATGGCAATAAGAAAAAAGCCATCGCTACCGTTTTTATTTACTTAAGGCGATAAAGACCAATATTTGGTCTAATCCAAAAAATCAATGTAAATTTTGGATTATAATCCAAAAAATAAGCTGAATTTTTGGATTAGGACCGTTTTGAGTATTACGTGTGGGTGGCGATGAGCCGGGTGTGAATTTGTGAAATAGCGGTAATATGGTTAAATTTGCAGGTGGAAAGTAATTCCTTGAATTCCTTAGATTTCTTGAATTCCTTGAATCTGAATAACCGGGCATGCCGTGAAATACCCTATGAAGATACTTAAATTTAGATTATTGTCGGTGGCAGCTTTGATGTGGCTGTTTTATAAAATAGGTGCTAACGTCGGCGACTGGACAGGCTGGCTTGTGAAGTCGAAAGATGGCGGTAAGACGTGGGGAAAGCGTGAGCCCCTTCCGGAAGGGTTCTTGGGACCGGTGAAGAATAAACCTGAGCTTATAGGTGACCGGCTGATATGCCCGTCAAGCACTGAAAAGGGTGGTTGGAAGCTGCATTTTGAAATACTTGATCTTAAAACCGGAGAATGGAAATATGTGGGTCCGATAGCTGCGGAACTTGCACCCCGCACAGAGAATCCGCAGGATATTAAGCCGATAGACTGTATTCAGCCCTCTATCCTGTGTCTTTCCGATGGTCGCCTTAAGGTGCTGATACGCACCCGCAACGGTTATCTTGCTGAGTCGGTAAGTAGTGACGGCGGTGACACGTGGAGCAATGTGCGTCTGACCACTCTTCCCAATAATCAGTCGGGCACTGACGCTGTGACTCTCCGTGACGGTCGCCACCTACTTATATATAATTATTGCTGTCCGATAAAACTCAAATAGCGCAATAAAGTATGTCTCGAACGCT
>ERZ777011.813-NODE-813-length-42838-cov-14.552860_pt1 | contig 42838 bp, 44 predicted proteins | sample MGYA00374964_ERZ777011 | MGnify/ENA primary metagenome ERZ777011 (study PRJEB29310, sample SAMD00008975) | mouse gut metagenome | study: EMG produced TPA metagenomics assembly of the Metagenome analysis of fecal microbiota from mouse which was promoted...
AAAATGGGAAATTTATTTGTTATAGATGGCACAGATGGAAGTGGAAAACAAACTCAATTTGAGAAATTAAAAGATAGACTTTCAAATGATGGAATAGAATATAAAACTGTTTCTTTTCCAAACTATGATAGTCCGTCATCAAGTTTAGTAAAAATGTATTTATCAGGTGAGTTTGGAGAAAATGCAAAAGATGTAAGCCCTTATATAGCTTCAACTTTTTATGCAGCAGATAGATATGCAACTTTTAAAAAAGATTTAGAAGAATATTATAATAACGGTGGAATCATATTAGCAGATAGATATACTACTGCCAATATGGTACATCAAGCTGGAAAGATAGAAGATGAAGCAGAACGAGAAAAATTTATATCATGGCTTTTTGATTTAGAATTTAATATTTATGGACTTCCTAAACCAAGCAAGGTATTTTTCTTAAATATGCCACCTGAAAAAACAATAAAACTTATGGAAGGTAGAGAAAATAAGTTTTCTCATAATGAAACCAAAGATATTCATGAGAGAGATAAATCTCATTTAATAGACAGCTATAATGCAGCATGTAGTGTTGCTAAAAAATATGGTTGGTATGAAGTAAAATGTTGTCAAAATGATGAGATAAGAACAATAGATGATATACATGAAGAGATATATAACGAAGTAAAGAGGGTATTAAATAAATAGTGAAAAAACTAGGATTTTTTGGAGGATGCTTTAATCCTCCAACTGTTGCTCATATAGAACTTATTGAAAAAGCTATTAAAGAGAATAATTTAGATATGGTATATTTTGTTCCAATGGGAGACTTATATAAAAAAGAGAATCTTGTTTTAGCAAGTCATAGAGTAAATATGTTGAAATTGGCAATTAAAGAAAAAATGGATATATTAACTATTTCAGTTGATAGCAAAAAAGAATTACAAGCAATAGATACTTTTAGAATTATACAAGAAAAATTTAATCAAAGTGATAACTATTTTATTATGGGTTCAGACAATTTTGAAAAAATAAAATTTTGGAAAAATTCTAATGAACTATTAAATAATTATAAATACATTATTTTAAAAAGAGATAATAATATAAGTTCAAGTAAAGTGAGAGATAAAGTAAAAAATATTGAAGATGTAAGCCAATTTATTTGTAAGGATGTTGAACAATACATTTTAGAAAATAAGCTATATAAATAATTTGTATAGCAAAGGAGTTTTATGAGAGGTAAAATTGTAAACTTATGTATAGGTTTTTTGAATATACTGTTTGGAGTACTGTTATTAGTATATACACTTAATGTGCCACAAGACCAGACTTTACTTACAGTTCAAGAAAATTTCGTAGCAAAAATAATTTTATTTGCAATATATGCAGTTTTGGCTGTGGTGTTTGCAATTGATGTTATTCAGTACTATAATCATGTAAAAGATAACACTTTTAAAACAGGTTATATGATTGCTCTTTTTGCTATAAGTTTTATTTTTATTAAACAGCCAGCTATTGCAAGTTTTACAATAATTTCTGGAATCATTATTGTTTTCAATAGTTTGAGAGAAAACTTAGTTGAGATAGATAGTACAACGGCAATTTCAGTTACAGTATTAGTTATGGCAGTGATAGTAATTTTGATGGGGGTTAGTTTAAGTTATAAACAAATTGGAAATTATATAAAAGATAAAGAAAATGAAAACGAATTAGAATATAAATCTACATTCTTTAAATATATTACAGAGCTTGGAATAGATGATGTTTATATAAATGTAAAAAAAGATGGAAAATATGGATATATAAATCAAAATGGAAATGTAGTAATAGATTTTAAATATGATTATGCTAGTCCTTTTGTAAAAATTGTACAGTACAACAAAATTTTTGATATTGCACTTGTTTGTGAAGATGGAAGATCAAAAATTATATTAAAAAATGAAAGAGAAGTAATGACATATAGAACAGAATCTTCTGATGAAAATTATTCTGCAAAATGGCAAGAATTAGAAAATATTTATAAACAAACATTAGGGCAAGGTACAGATATGGAAACAGAAGTTCCTTATATAACAAATAGTATTACAAGAGTACCTGCATATAAAGAAGATTTTGAAAAAGAATACACATATAGATATGATTATAATGAAGAATATGATGTTTTAGTTACACAATCAACTTTGGGATTAGGTGACAAATATGAGTTAGCTAAAAAAGATAATTTGGAAATAAAATTAGAATTAGATGCAAAAAATTTATCTTATGATGAACATTATTTATACTTATTTAGTAATGGAACAATTCCATTTTATGATATTGCTAATAGAGAACAAGGTTGGTTTACACATTATGGTAAAAAGAATTCAATGATGGGAAAAGCTCAAATATTGGATTTTTTTGGAGAAAGAATGTTAATTAAAAACTATAATGATAAGACAACATATTTCATAGATGAAAATGGTGAAATGCTATCAGAAGCTTATAGAAATATTTATATTTGCAAGAACAAAGAAAGATATATTGTAAAAACATTAGAAAATAAATATAAAATAATTGATACAGATTATAATAAAGTAATAGAGAATGAATATGATGTATTAGATGCATATCTAGCTAATTATGGATTATATATAGTTACAAATGTAGATGAAGAAATTGAATTTAACGATTATGGATTTGCTAAAATGAATTTTTCAATTATAAATTCGAATGGAGATGTAATTATAGATGATGTTGAACAAGTGTACAAAAATTTTTATCAAATATCAAATGATAAAAGTGTAGCTTATGCAACAAGATATTCTCAATTTCTAGATAATTTGAAATCTATTGAATACAATTTCGTAGGAGATAGTTTCTATAAAAATTATTAAAAAAATGTATTAAAAAAGTTTTTCTGCACATAATAAAATTAAGTAAGGAAACTTACTTAATTATTTAAGGGGGAAACGAAGAATGAAATCACAAAGAATTAATTGTACAGTTTGTAGTTGTAAACACAATGAAGAAAATTGTACTTGTAGTTTACCTCAAATAGATGTGTGTGCTTGTGAAAATTGCTCAAGTGGATTACCTGATGAATCAAAATGTGGAAGTTATGAGTGCAAGAAATAGCGCAGAGAAAGTCTGAAATTTATTTTCAGGCTTTTTCTTTATATAAAATTCTCTTATAGTAATAGCAAAAACAATGTATATGATAAGGAAGAATATTTGCTATGTGTGAATTTTATATGAAATAATAATGATATTCTTGACATAGATAAAAAAAAGACATAAAATGATTTTGTAAGAAATTCAAGTCTTAACAAAAATAAAGTTTTTGAGGCTTGATGCCACACATTCCGTGTGTGCTAATATATGAATATTAATCAAATAAAAAGAAGGCAAAAGGAGGATTTTATTATGCCATTAGTAACAACTGAAAAAATGTTTGAAAAATCAATGAAAGAACATTTTGCAATAGGAGCTTTTAACATAAATAATATGGAATTTATCCAAGCAATTACTGATGCAGCTGAAGAAGCTAAATCACCAGTAATTTTACAAGTATCATCTAGCGCAATAAAATATGCTAGAATGGAATACTTAATCAAAATGGTTGAAGCAGCTGTTGAAACAACAACTATTCCAATCGCTTTACATTTAGATCATGGACCAGATTTTGAAACTTGTAAGAAATGTATAGATGCAGGATTTACATCTGTAATGATAGATGGTTCAAAATATGACTTTGAAGAAAATGTTGCAATAACAAAACAAGTAGTTGAATATGCACACTCAAAAGGAGTTGTTGTTGAAGCTGAACTTGGAAAATTAGCTGGTGTAGAGGATGAGGTTAATGTATCAGAAGATGATGCAAGATATACAGATCCAGACCAAGCAAAAGAATTTGTAGAAAGAACAGGTTGTGATTCTTTGGCAATTGCAATTGGTACAAGCCATGGAGCATATAAATTTAAGGGAGATGCAAGATTAAGATTTGATATTTTAGCAAAAGTAAAAGAGAAATTACCAAATACACCAATTGTATTGCATGGTGCATCATCAGTTATTCCAGAACTAGTTGATATGTGCAACAGTAATGGAGGTAATATTCCAGGAGCAAAAGGTTGTCCAGATGAAATGTTAAAACAAGCAGGAGAGACAGGTGTATCAAAAATAAATGTAGATACAGATTTAAGATTAGCTATGACAGCTCAAATTAGAAAAGTATTTAATGATGATCCATCAGTATTTGATCCTAGAAAATATTTAGGAGCAGCAAAAGAGGAAATTACAAAAACAGTTTCTCATAAAATTAAAGATGTATTTTGCTCTGCAAACAAAGCTTAATTTATATATATAAACAAAATCCACTACTTTTTTGTAGTGGATTTTTACTTTGAAAATTAATAATTATTTTTTAAAGCTCTTTTTATTTTCATTTCAGCATCTTTTTTTGCCAAATCTTCACGTTTATCGTATAATTTTTTGCCTTTTCCAATTCCTATTTCTACTTTAATTTTATTACCTTTAAAATAAATAGAAATAGGTACTAATGAAATACTTTTTTGTTGAATCATACCATAAAGTTTATCAATTTCTCTACGATTAAGTAAAAGTTTCCTATTACGAAGAGGATCTAAATTAAACCTGTTTCCAAATTCATAAGGACTAATATGCATTCCATAAACAAAAACTTCTCCATTTTTAATATTTACATAAGTGTCTTTTATATTTATTTTACCATTTCTTATAGATTTTATTTCTGTGCCACTTAAAACAATTCCAGCTTCAATTTTATCAGTAATATCGTAATTATGATATGCAGTTGGATTTTTAGCAATTAATTTATCCATAAATAATATCCTTTCATTTAAACTATTCATATTATAATACAAAAGAAAAATAAATTCAATTTTTTGTTCACATAATTTTACATATAAAAATATTATATTATAAAGGAGGAAATGTATGATATGTTATAGAAAGAAAAGGACACTATCTGGTTGTATGGTAGGATTAGGACTTGGAATTATATTGGTATTGTTTCTTCCTTTAACAGCATGGCTTTGCATAATAGGAATTGGCCTTGTAATAGGTGGAATATGTTATATGTTTCAAAAATAGAGGAGGGAGAAAAAATGACTATTGTAGTGAAAAAAGTTCCAAAATGTTTTAGAGGAATTGTAAAATTTATATTTGGAGTAAAAAATACATAATATGAATATTGAACAAATAGAAAAAAGGGTTAATCTTTAAGATTAACCCATACCGTTTTTTAATTAGTTAGCTCTTTGAACTTTACCAGCTCTTAAACATTTAGCACAAACTGTTACTCTTTTTGGTTCTCCATTAATTATTGCTTTAACAGTTCTTAAATTTGGTTTTACAGTTCTAGTAGTTCTTTTACTAATATGTGAACGAGTAATACTAAGTTGTTTTCCAAAAGTTGTTTCTTTATCACAAAATGCGCATTTTGCCATATTCTAAGCACCTCCATTTATTTTAAATAAACTGACTATTTTATAGTTTACCATAGTTGATAAAAAAAAGCAAGTTTTTTTCATTAAAATAATTAAAATACATTTTTATACTAAGTATTGAAAAGAATATATAGTAATGATAATATAATATTGATTTTATTTTAATTAAAGGGGAAGTTTATGAAAAAAATTTTATCAGTATTTGGAACTATTTTAGCTATGATTTTAATAGTGTTAATATGTTTTGGTGCTTACAATTATGTAATAGATATTGAAGACGAACAAAATAGAGTTCAAGATGAATTAACAAAAGAAATTGATAGTAATCCATTATTTTCATTGGAAAACTATCCAAAAGTTGATGCTTCGCTTGCTACACAACCATTAACAGATGCATTTATTGAGGATTTTACAGGCACATTACCTAATGAGGAAGAATTAGATTACACAAATACACATCCAGGATATGTAAAACTAATAAATGGTGAAGTCGATTTAATAGTAGTAACAGAGCCTAGTGATGAAGAAATTAAATTAGCAGAAGAAGCAGGGGTGGAATTAGAAATAATTCCAGTTGTAAAAGAAGGATTTGTTTTTTATGTAAACGAAAACAATCCAGTTAAAAATTTAAGTTTAGAAAATATACAAAATATTTATACAGGAAATATTAAAAATTGGAAAGAGCTAGGCGGAAATGATAAGCCAATTAGAGCTTTTCAAAGACCAGAAAATTCTGGAAGTCAAACTGGCATGTATTCTTTGGTTATGAAAAATAAAAAAATAATGGAAGCACCAAAAGAAGATTTAATTGATACAATGTTTGAAATTATTAATTTAGTATCTAATTATGATAATGGTGAAAATGCAATTGGTTATTCGTATTATTATTATGCAACAACAATGTTTAATGATATGGATAAAGACATAGCAGATAGAATTAAATTACTTGCAGTAGATGGTGTAGAACCAAATGATGAGACTATTAAAAATGATACTTATCCTTTACAAACAGCTTATTATATAGTAATAAATAAAAATGAAGAAGAAGGCAGTAATACAAGAAAATTGGTAGATGCTATGCTATCACCAAGAGGGCAAAGTGTTGCAAAGGAGGCAGGTTATGTCCCAGTTAAGTAGTGGTGGAAGAAAAAATAGAGCCAAAAATGATAAAGTAAATTATAAACAAATTATATATTTTTTAGTAGCTTTTGCAATTATTTGTATAATTGTTACAGCAATTTGTATTTTTTATACAAAAAAAGCGAAAAAAAGCGAAAATAATGTAAATGAATCTGAATTAAATACTGATGTAAACATAGAAAAAATTTCACTAGATAAAAAATATTTTACTAATGGAATAGAAAATAAAAATGTAAAATATAAAGAAGGAGATGTAGTAGAAAGATTTGATGGTGATGTTGAAGATATTTATGAATATGAAATTTCTTATGAACAAATATCTGGATTAAAAAATAATGATATACAAAATAAAATTAATAAAGAAATTGAAAATGAAGTTAAAGATTTGAAAATATTGTTAGAACAAAATCCAAAATTCGAGAGAATATCAATATCAGCATATATTTCAGCTAGTTTTTCTGATGTGCTTTCTGTTGCAATAGATTATTCTTTAATAAAAGCAGCAGATTTAATGCTTGATGAAGAAGCAGATTATAAAACAGGGTCTGTTGGCTTAAATTATAGATTAGATACGGGAGAAAAATTGCAATTCAACGATTTATTTTTTAACACTTCTAATATAAAGCAAATTCTAAATAATTCTGCTTATGAAGCTTATGCTTGGCAATATGCAATGGATGGCGAAACAGATTTTAATATGAATTTAGATAATACTAATTATGGAAATATAGAAAATAAAGTGTTTAAAATACTTGCAGAATATAACAAAAATCCAGATTTAGATTTCTATTTTACTCCAAAATCAATTTTTGCGATTATAAAGGATTTCAAATTTGAAATAGATATGAAAAAATATTATGAAGATATATCTATTTATAGAGCTTTTATTGCTGACAATTTATATACAGATAATAGTTTGAAAAAAGAATTTTATGCTTTTACGGATTCTTATTTAACTCAAAGTTATGAAATTGAAAATGTAAAAGGAACAAATTTTTATTATGAAATTATGTGTTATTCACATGATGAAGTAAATGCAGAAGTACGAGAAAAAGTTCAAGAAAAAATTGATGAACATTTGAAACATTATTATGAAATAGCCGAATCAAATCCAGATAAAGGATATATGATTTCTGTTATATATTTTTATGATACAGATCCAAATAGTGAGCAAAAATATTATCAATATGATGGATATGTAACAACAATGAGTTTAGATTATTTTAACAAAAATAGAGAAAAAGTTATTGCAAATGCTAGAAGAGAAGAGAGAAGTGAATTGTGGAGTTATGACTTTTCAGAAGTTGATAAAAATATTGAATTTTTCGAACAATTTATGGCACATGCAGAAGATTATAATTTAGAACCTGAAATAAGAATTGAAACAAAGGCAGATAGAGGAGCAATATAACTGTAAATACTTGACTTTTTGCGAAAAAGTAGTATAATATATAGTGATTAATTGCTATTGTGAAAGGGGAAAAATATGTTACCTAAAATTTGGAAAAAACTATTGTTAGCAATATGTATAATCGCTTGTTTATTCAATGTTACAGCTAAATTGGTTAATAGAATTTCATTAGAGAAAGTTATTTCTTCTGAGCAAGAAGGTGTTGATATTAAAGAATTATTGAATATTACAGATGAGCAACCAGTTGTTACAAAAAATACAAATTCAGTAAGCAATTATAATATTGTAGAAACAAAACCAATTGTTGAAGAATATGAACCAGAGCAACATGATAATATTGAAAATGAAGAAATAAATAGCGAAGAACAACCAATTGAAGAAAATAATGAAGAAAACCTAGAAAATGAGGAAGATAGCAATTTTATGAATCGTATTTTTGAAACATCTACTTTTTCAGATATAATGGGAAATTAAAATAATAAAATACTTGCATTATAATTTTAAATATGTTATTATAAATAAGATTGTTTAGTAATTTAAGAAAGAGGTGAAGTTACATGAGAGAAGGAATACATCCAAATTATACAGCTTCAAAGATAATATGTGCTTGTGGAAATGTTATAGAAACAAATTCTACAAAACCAGAAATTAAAGTTGATGTTTGTTCAAAATGTCATCCATTCTGGACAGGAAGCTTAAAACAAAATACAACAGGTGGTAGAGCTGATAAATTTAAGAAAAAATATGGTATTGCATAGTTTATGTAAAGAAATTGAGTTAGAAAAATCTAGCTCTTTTTTTATATTCTATTTATTATTATAAATTTTTATGATAAAATAACTTGAGTAGTTTTAAGGAGATAAAAATTATGAACAAAATAATAGTTTTTGGTGGAGCTTTTAATCCACCATTAAATTCACACTTTTCTTTATCAGAACAATTAATAAATGAATTTGATAATATAGAAAAAATTATTTTTGTTCCAGTAAATGCGAAATATCAAAAATCTGAAACAGTAATTGAGAATGAACATAGATTTAATATGTTAAAGTTAATTTGTGATAAAAATGAACATTTTGAAGTCTCAGATATTGAACTAAAAAGTGATAGACCATTATATACAATAGAAACTTTGAATTTCATGCAAGAAAAATACCCAAATAGTGAAATACTTTTTCTTACAGGAACAGATAATTTAAGAGAATTTCATACTTGGCATAATCCAGAAGAAATAATGGCAAAATTTAAGGTTTTAATCTTGGAAAGGGATAATGATTGCATGGATAATATAATTGTGTCAAATGCCTTTTTAAGTGAAAATAAAGAGCGCTTTATAAAGGTTAATGAAAGTATTAGAACAAATTTGAGTTCTAGTTTTGTAAGAGAAAAAATTAGAACTGGTAAAAGTATTAGATATTTAACTCCTGATGAAGTTTATAAATATATAAAAGAAAATAAATTATACGAGGTGATGTAAATTGTTAAGTGAAGAAAGACTTAAAGTTGAAATGAATAATTGCATAGAATGGATTTCTGAATATGTAAAAACAAGTGGAAGTAAGGGTGTAGTTTTAGGATTAAGTGGAGGCAAAGATTCAGCAGTAGTTTTAGCAATGGCTGTGAAAGCATTAGGTAGAGAAAATGTTGTAGCTGTATCTATGCCATGTAATTCAATAGTATCAGATTTTGATGATGCAAAAGAATGTGCAGATAAATTTGGTGTAACATTTAGAAAGATAGATGTAACGTCTATTTATGAAGAATTAGAAAATTCGGTAAATGCAGAAATAGCAAACTTAGGAGCTAGTGAATTGTCCAATGAGGCAAAAGTTAATATAAAACCTAGAATAAGAATGACAGTTTTATATGGAATTGCTCAAAGTTTAGGTTATTTGGTAATAGGCACAGGAAATTTATGTGAAGCAATGGTAGGATACACTACAAAATGGGGGGATAGCGCATCGGACTTTAATCCTATTGCAAACTTTACTGTTGCAGAAGTTTTAAAGATGGGAGAATATTTGGGTGTTCCAGATAGCATAATAAAGAAAGCACCAAATGATGGCTTAGGTGGAAAAACAGATGAAGAAAAAATGGGAGTTAAATATGCACAAATAGCTGATATGATAGAAAAAGGAACTATTGAAGATTCAAAAGCAAAAGAAATTATACTTAATAGATTTAGAGCTTCAAAACATAAGAGAGAAAAAATTCCTACATATAAATTCGATAGAATAAATTGTTTATTAGAAAGTGAGTAAAATATGAATAGAGAAAAATTAGAATTAGTTACAGACCTTTATGAATTTTCAATGTCAAATGGATATTTTGAATTGAACAGAGATGAAATAGCATATTTTGATATATTTTTTAGAAAAGTTCCAGACAAAGGTGGATATGCAATTGTAGCAGGATTAGAACAAATTATTGATTATATTGAAAATCTTAAATTTGATGATGAAGATATAACTTATTTAAAAAGTTTAAATATCTTTTCAGAAAAATATTTAGAGTATTTATCAAATTTTAAATTTACGGGTGATATTTGGGCTATTCCAGAAGGAACAGTAGTATTTCCAAGAGAGCCATTAATAACTGTAAGAGCTAATATTGTGGAAGCTCAAATCTTAGAAACAGCAATGCTACTTTTGTTAAATCATCAAAGTTTAATTGCAACTAAAACTAGTAGAATAGTAAGAGCTGCAAGTGGAAGACCAATAATGGAATTTGGTGCAAGACGCGCTCATGGAGTGTCAGCAGCTGTATATGGTGCAAGAGCTTCTATAATAGGTGGTGCAGTTGGAACATCGTGTGTACTTACAGCCCAAAGATTTAATGTTCCAGCTAGTGGTACAATGGCTCATAGTTGGGTACAAAGTTTTCCAAGTGAATATGAAGCTTTTAAAGCGTATGCAGAAATATATCCTAATAATTGTTTAGTATTAGTAGATACTTATAATACATTAGAAAGTGGTGTCCCAAATGCTATAAGAGTGTTTGATGAAGTTTTAAAACCAAAAGGAATTCGTCCAGTAGGAGTTAGATTAGATAGTGGAGATTTGGCATATTTATCAAAGAAAGTTCGTGTAATGCTAGATGAAGCAGGATACGAAGATTGTAAAATTTGTGTAAGTAATTCTCTTGATGAATATTTAATAACTTCACTTTTAGAGCAAGGTGCTAAAATTGATAGTTTTGGAGTGGGTGAAAATTTAATCACAGCTAAAAGTGATGCTGTATTTGGAGGAGTATATAAATTAGCAGCAGTAGAGGAAGATGGAAAAATAATTCCAAAAATTAAAGTAAGTGAAAATGTAGAGAAAATTACAAATCCAAGTTTCAAAAAAGTATATAGATTTTATAGTAAAGATACAAATTATGCCATTGCTGATGTTGTTGCATTAGCAGATGAAATTATAGCAGAAGATGGTTATCAATTATTTGATGAACATAATACTTGGAAGAAAAAATATATTACAAATTATATAGTAAAAGAGTTGCAAGAAAAAATATTTGAAAATGGAAAATTGATATATAAATCTCCAAGTTTAAAAGAAATTGCACAATATTCAAAAGAACAATTAAATACAATTTGGGAAGAAGTTAAAAGATTGAGAAATCCACAAAAATATTATGTTGATATTTCTCAAAAATTATATGACTTAAAAACTGAAATGTTAAATAGATAATTACCAAAGTGAAATAAATTGATTTATTTGAAGGTTGATATGAATTTATCTTTACAGAAAAAAATAAATTTACGACAATTTTATCATATAAGGGCGTCAGCTATTAAAGAGTTGGTGCTACATATTGATGATACAATTACTTATTCAAAGTTTCAACAGATATATAATGCTTTTGGAAAAGGCTATGATGAAGAAACTTTTGCTAGATATGCGTTAGATATTGGAACAAATAAATTTTATAATTTAAGTTCTGGAAAAGTAAAAACAACATCAATACTAACGAGAGAATATGTTTCTGCTGATGAAATAGAAAGCATTAGAAAAGATGTACTTGCAACTGTAACAGAATTAAAACTTAAAGACATTAGTTATGATAAATTATTAGAATTGCATAAACAATATGGTGGAAGATTATCTTTAAAGTTTTTTGCAGAAGAATTTTTAGATGTTACACCACATTCTGTTGATTGTATGAAATCTTATGGTGCCACTCCTAAAATTCTAAAAGGGAAAAATTATGATGTAGAACTTGTTAGAAAAATAAAAGAAGATGTTATTCAAAATGCTAATGTGCATATTAATGATGAAATTAGTTTGGATGAATTCAGACAAATTTATAAACAATTTGGACAAGGCATTGATGAAAAAATTTTTGCTCTTAAAGTTTTAGAAGCTAATACCAGTCAGGTAAATAAATTCTTAAAAGGTGATATTAAAAAAACTGCAATTTTTTCAAATTATATTGTAAATCCAGAAGAAATATATTTACTAAGAGAAAAAGTTATAAAAAAAGAACATTTGCATATTGATGATTCAATAGATAATAAACGATTTTTAAAATTGTATAAAAAATATGCAGGTATCTTAGATAGAGATACATTTGCAGAAGAAATTCTTGATATCAGTGCTGTTGGTGTAAAAAATATGAGAGTTTCTGGTACAAATTCACTAGTGTTAAAAGATATTGAAGTGCCAAATGAATACATATTTTTCTTACGAAATAAAATAGTTAAAAAAGAAAATTTAGCAGAAGACCAAATGCTAGAAAGAGAGCAATTTTTTAAATATTACAAAAAGTATGCAGGCGTTTTGTCTAAAAAACAATTTGCACTTGATGTTTTAAAAATATCACCAGATTCGTTATCTCCATTTTTGTCAGGTGTAAATAAGAAAACCACAATTTTGAGTGGTGAGAAAATTACAGATTTTGAAGTTTTAAGGAAAAAAGTAATAAAAGAAAATTTTCTACATTATGATGATAAAATAGACTATTATCAATTTAAAGCTATATATGATAAATATGGTGGAAATATTCCAGAATATATTTTTGCAGAAAGAATTTTGGATATAAATTCATCAGCATATGCTAATATATGTTTTGATAAAGGAAAAAATCGTACTTTTATTCTTTCTAGGGAAAAACTTCCAACGCCATTAGAATTTGAATTACTAAAAAATAAAGTTTTATTAGAAAATAAATTACATTTCAAAGATAAAATTAAATTTGATAAATTTGATGAAATACATAGAAAATATGGTGGTATAATACCAGATTATATATTTGCAGATAAAATTTTTGGAATAAGAAAAACAAAACTTGCTGAGATGTCTAAAAACCATGAATTAGAAGTTACAATTTTACCAGCAGCAAAAGTTCCAATAAAAGAATTAAAAACTTTGCGTAGAAAAGTTAAAAAAGATAATAAATTAGAGCCAAAAAAAGAAATTAGTTTAGCCAATTTTGAAAAGTGGTATTCACAATATAAACATGTATTAAGTCCAATAATGTTTGCAAGGGGTGTTTTAGGAGTTCATAGACAGAATTTGAATAAATTAAAACATGGCGATTGTGAAACTGTACTAGCTTATCAAGCAGATGATAATTTAGAAAAATTGCCATGGGTTAATACTAAAAAAGATTTGTTGGAAGATTATCATTTTGTAAAAACTATTGAGAAAAGTTCGAAAAAAATTATAGAAGATTACAAATATACTCCTAAGAATGTTGAGAAAATTAAAACATATTTACAAATGTGTGCAAATGAAACCAAAAATAGAAGATTTTCAAGAGAAGATATTCTGTTTTTAGATGAATGTGTAGAATTTGTAGTTGGTGGAGTAAAGGAAATTAGCAATTTTGTAAAGGTTTCAGTATCAGCAGAAGAATACGAGCTTGGTGCAAGATGTATCTCAAAAAACATAGATAATGAGGGAATTACTGGCGAAGAGAGAACAAAATTGTTAGCAATGAAAGTTCAACTTAATAAATCATCTAAAAGAAAAGCTGCAACTAATATGGTTTTTAATAATGATGCTACTGATCAAATTATAAATAGAACAGGACTTACAGAAACTGAAATAAGCAAACTCAGAAGAAAAATACATGGTAATTCAATAAAATCAAAAGAAAAAGAACCTAAAACTATTTAAGATTGAAAAAAATTTTTAAAAGTCTTGAATATTTTTATATATAAGTTATAATAGTTATAGAGTCTATTTTAAGGAGTATATTCATGTCAAAAATTTGTAAAATACTAATAATTATTTGCATATTGAGTACATTTTTTATGGGAGCAGTTTTAGCAACAGAAGGAGAAGAAACAAACACTGCTGACATTTCTACACAAGTTACTAGTGTAACTTCGATGTCAAATTTACCGGAAGCTAATTTAGGCTTAAATAATATATTAAATGTAATTCTTATTTCGATAGGAGTTCTGCTTATATTATTTGCAATAGCAATTTTAATTAGATTAAAAAAATAAAGTCGGTATAAAACCGACTTTTTATTTTGTTAGTCTCTATCATTACTTTGCATAGCGTAATACCAAATAGCAGCAATTATTATAACAGCAGCTATTGCAAATATTACCCACATCCAAGTTGTAGTTGACATACCAGTAGAGTTCATTGCATTATCAACGCTTGTTCTACTTGTACTATAATTACCATTATTATAATTTCTATTATTGTTATCATAGTTAACATGATTATTGTTTGAATCCATACGATTTCCCATATTTCCAATTGCATCACCAGTATCACGAACAGCTCTATCTGTTCCATTTACTATTCCTTTTGCAGCATCTCCAATAGAGTTTACACCTTTATCTATTGAAGAACTTACATCATTACCTAAATTAACTTTATCAGTGTTAGTAGCTGCAAAGCAAAAACTTGAACATAATGAAAGAAGAATACTAACTAAAATGCCTATAAAAACTTTCTTAGTCATAGTTTCCTCCTAAAATATATCTTGAAAATGAAAAGTAAATTTTCATTTCAGTATTAGTATTGATTTTTAAGCTTAAAATATGCTAACAAAATTTGCAAAAATTAAAACTAAAATATAACATTGATTTTTTAGAAAAACCAATGTATAATGTCGTTAGAATAAGTGAAAGGAGAGCTTTCTTATGGCGAATAAAAAAGAAGATATTACAAAAGATAAAGATGTTAAAAAAATTTTAAACGAAATAGACAATCAAATTAATAACAAAAAAGAAGAAATGTTAAAAGAATTTACTGAGAAAATGGACGAGCAAATTGAAATTGCTGTTCAGAAAAAAGTTGAACAAATAGAAAAGAAAATAGTTAAGGCGAAAAATGGTAAAATTTTTAGAAGAGATATTTTCATTATTATTTTATTTGTGGTTGCTCTTTATTTAGCATATTGCTTATATGAAATAGGATATTTTAATAAAAATTTAGAAAACAATGATAACAATAGTATTTCACAAAACGATATTATAAATGCAGATGTTAAAGAAGAAATTTTACCAGCATCATATTATATAGAAAAATATTCTTATTTAGTTGATAATGTTCAAATACCAAATTTTATACAAATATTTCAAAATGGTATAACAAAAGATACTATTACAAATAATCTTAAATTGCAAATTGCTTATAAAAATTTAGATGAAACAGATAAAGAAGATAATGGAACAGTAATAAGTATTGCAAGTGAAAAAATATTAACTTCATATCAAAATATTTGTGGTGATGATGAAATAATAGAGTTTACAAATTTTGAATATGAAAACTTAAAATTTTTGTATTTTAATGATACTTTTATTGCAGGAAAAGAAAATGCTGATAATACATTAACAGCACCTACATCAACAACTAATTATCAATTAGTAAATGCGTATAAGCAAGACAATATACTTACTTTTGATGTGAAATTTGAAGGACAAGAAACTATATATAAATACAGTTTTAAGGAAGTTGCAGGAATTTATTATTTTGATAAAATTGTGAAATAAAATTAAATTTATTTACTTTAAAATATCATTATGATATACTTTTCTTATTAGAGAAGGAGGATAAAAATGAATAAAAAAGTTTTATTTACAATTATGTTTTTAAGCTTAATTATAGGAGTGCAATTCTTATTTGCAAATTCAGCAAATGCAATTTCTGAAGAAAAATATTATAATGATTATATTAGTTATTATGTATTAGATGATGGTACGATTAATGTTACTAGACGTTATAATAATAATTCAGATGCTATAACAAAATTAGAAATTCCATCAACAATAGAAGGAAAAAAAGTAACTTCAATAATGGGATTTAATGGCTTAAAAGGATTAGAAACAATAATTTTGCCAGATGGAATTAAAAGAATTTCAATATCAGCTTTTGCTAATTGTACTGCATTAAAAACCATTAATTTACCAGATACAATTACAGAAATTGGCGACTGTGCTTTTTCAGGTTGCACATCGTTAAAGTCAATTGTTTTACCAAAAAATTTGAAAATATTAGAAGGAGCAGTATTTCATAATTGTATATCATTAACAGATATTATTTTGCCAGAAGAGTTAGAAACAATAGATTTTTATGTTGACACATTAACATATCGTGGATATGGAGCTTTTGAAGGTTGTACATCATTAAAAAATATTAAATTACCAAATAATCTTAAATTCATTAGTCATGCAGCTTTTGAAGATACTGGTTTTACAACTGTAACTTTACCAGATTCAATAACTAATATAAATACTTGTTTATTTTATGGATGTGATAATTTTACAATATTTAAAATGTCTAATAGTATAAATAGTGTAGAACAGTATGCTTTTGGCGGATGTCCAAATTTAAGAGAATTATATTTTTCAAAAAATATAACCAAAATAGATAATAAAATTTTTGATTTAGCTTCTGAGAAGTATTCTGTAACACCAAAAGGACCAACAGATTTAAGTAAATTAACAATTTATGGATATACAGGAACAGTAGCAGAAACTTTTGCAAAAGAAAAAGAAATAAAATTTGTTGCTTTAAAAGATGAACCAACATTTAGTGATGTCAAAAAAGGAGATTGGTTCTATAATGCAGCGGAATATTGTAATAGTAATAGAATTATTACAGGATACAAAGATGGAACTTTTGCGCCTAATGATAAATTATCAAGAGGAATGTTAGTTACAATACTTTATAAAATGGAAAGTGAGCCAGCAATAACAGGAATTTCAAAATTTCCAGATGTGCAAAATGCAAAACACTATTATTATAAAGCTGTAGTTTGGGCATCAAACAACAATATTGTAAAAGGATATAACAATGGAAAATTTGGAGTAGGTGATAACATAACAAGAGAAGATTTAGCTGTAATTTTAAATAGATATGCAAAATACAAAGGAAAAAATATAACACAAACTAATAATTTAAGCGGATTTACAGACGCAAATAGAATTTCAAGTTATGCACTACCACAAATGCAATGGGCAGTGGGAGCAGGAGTAATAACAGGAAATAAAGATAAAACATTAGCTCCAAAAGGAGAAAGTTCAAGAGCAGAAGCAGCAGCTATGATGGAAAAATATTGTAAAAGAGTTGGAAGATAATAAAATATTTATTTGAGGTGAAAGCAAAAGAAGGAAACATTGGATATAAAGAATGACAAGAAGTATTAATTTATTATAATCCGTATTAAATAATGCAAGTATATAATAGTGATGATACTGAAAATCAATAATTCTAATAAAAACTAATTTTACAAAGATAATTTGCAAAATTAGTTTTTTTGTCAAAAAACAAGAACTTGGAGGAACTTTATGAAAAAAATATTAGTAGTTGAAGATGATAGTACTATTCATAATTTTATAAAAGAATTTCTTGAAAAAGAAAATTATGTTGTAAGAAATGCTTATTCTGGAAAAGAAGCACTAGATATATTAAATACTGAAAGAATAGATTTAATTTTATTAGATTTAATGTTACCAGAAGTTAGTGGAGAAGAAATAGTTAAAGAAATAAGAACTAATATACCAATTATAGTAATCAGTGCAAAAACTTCTTATGATAGTAAAGTTAATGTATTGTTAGATGGTGCAAATGATTATATTACTAAGCCATTTGACAAAAATGAATTACTTGCTAGAATACAAGTTCAACTTAGAAAAAACAGTAAAAATAATTTGAAATATAAAGATTTAGAGTTATTACAAGATGGTAAAACTCTGAAAATAAAAAATAGTAAAATAACTTTAACAAAAACAGAATATGCAATATTAAAACAATTATTACTAACTCCTGACAAAGTTGTTATTAAGACAAAGCTAGTAAATTTAATAAGTGAGGATACAGAAGATGGAGATGAAAATTCTTTAAAGGTTCATATAAGTAATATGAGAAAGAAAATAAGAAAAATTACAGAAATTGAATATATTGAAGCTGTATGGGGAATCGGATTTAAAATGAAACAAAACTGATTTGTATAAAATATTTACTATTTCTTAACTGAATTCTTATAATAAATATTGTTATAATAAAAATGAAGGAGGTAAGAAAATGGAATATATTATAGAAACAGATAATCTTACAAAAAAATATAAAGGATTTATAGCATTAAATAATTTTAATATACACATTCCAGAAGGCTCTATTTATGGACTTATAGGTAAAAATGGAGCAGGGAAAACAACATTAATAAGATTGATATGTGGACTTCAAAATCCAACTTCTGGAACATATTCAATTTATGGGGTGAAAAATACAAGCACTAATGTAATAACTGTTAGAAAAAGAATAGGTGCAATTATTGAAACACCTTCAATTTATCTTGATATGACCGCTGAGCAAAATTTAAAGCAGCAATTTAAAATTATAGGACTTCCTATTACAGATTATCTATATGACATATTAGAACTTGTTGGGTTGGATAGAACAGGTAAAAAGCAAGTTAAAAATTTTTCCTTAGGAATGAAACAAAGACTAGGAATTGCAGTAGCATTAGTTGGACATCCTGATTTTCTTGTATTAGATGAACCTATAAATCGGACTTGATCCAGAAGGAATAATTGAAATCAGAGAACTAATACTAAAATTAAATAAAGAAAAAGGTATTACTGTTTTAATATCAAGTCATTATCTAGATGAGTTATCAAAAATTGCAACTGATTATGGTTTTATTGATAGAGGCAGAGTTATAAAAGAAATTAGCAGTAAAGAATTAGGACAAAAATCTAAAAAAAGAATTGAAATTTTGGTAAGTAATTTAAAAGAATGTATTAAATATTTAGAAGAACATAAAATTTCTTACAAAGTTATGTCTGAAAAACAAGTTAATATATATAGTAAGGTTAATATTTCAGAACTTGTTATAGCACTTTCAAATAAAAATTGCATAGTAACGAATTTTCGAGAAAAAGAAGAGACTCTTGAAAGTTACTATATGAAATTAATTGGGGGTGAAAAAAATGTTTAAATTATTAAATGCAAATTTTTCTAGATTAAAACATAGTAAAATGTTGTATGTAATCATTATTATTACTGTTATTATAGCACTGTTTTTCATATTCAATCATTTTAAAGTGCAATTAAAAGTTGGAAGTGAAAATATGACTTATGATATGGATAAAATGATGCTAAATTATATTAATATAATAGGATTATTTATGGCAATGTTTACTAGTTTATTCATAGGAACAGAATATGATTATGGCACAATTAGAAATAAAATTATAGTGGGTCATAGTAGAACAAGTATATATTTTTCAAATTTAATTGTTAGCATAGTAGTAGGCATATTATTAGAATTTATTTATATGTTAATAGTTATAGGAATTGGAGTGCCTCTTCTTGCAAAATTGAACTTATCTTTTTCGCAATATATAATAATTTTCTTAGAAACCATTTTAGTTATTAGTGCATATTCATCTTTTTTTACACTAATATCTTTTGCTTTTTCTAATGTAACTTTTTCAACAACAGCTTGTATGCTTTTGCTTTTAGGAATGTACATTATTTCTGCTAATTTAGCATATCCTATAAATATGCCTAAAAATATAACAGAAAGTTATTATGATGATCAAGGAATAGAACATGTTGTAAAAGCTATGCCAAATCCAAATTATCCTTCAAAACAAAAAATGTTTATATATAAAAATATATATTATAGTATTCCCACAGGACAAGCTTCTGAAATTTCAGGAAAATTAAATAAGGTAGATACATTTAATTTAGTAAAATATTCATTAGGTTTTATTTGTACTACTAATATAATAGGTATATACATATTTAAGAAAAAGGATCTAAAATAGAAAGGTATGAATTTTGAGTATTTTTATTATAGTATTAATAGTTATTGTGATTTATTGTGCAATTAAGATATTTCTTTTAAGAAAATCAATCAAAGAAATAAGATTTAACCTAAATAGAATCTTAGTATCTAATACAAATAATTTAATCTCTATATCGTCAACGGATAGGGAATTAATAAATTTAACTAATGATTTGAATGTAGAGTTAGAAAAGTTAAGAGAAGAACGATTACAGTACGAAAATGGTAATCAGGAGTTAAAACACTCAATAACCAATATTTCTCATGATTTAAGGACTCCACTTACTGCTATTAGTTGTTATGTAGATTTGCTTAAAGAAGAAATATTGACAAAAAAACAAGGTAGATATATTAATATAATAAACGATAAAACAAATGAGCTAGTTAATTTAACAGAGCAGTTATTTGATTATTCAAAAAGTCTAGATTTAGAGAAAAAAAATAATAAAAAAAGTTATTGTATTAATGAAATTTTAGAAGAAACAGTTGGTAGCTATTATAATATATTTAAGAAAAAAGATATAATTCCTAATATAAAAATATGTGAAAAAAAGATATATAAAAACATTGATAAAACTAAGGTAATTAGAATTTTTGAAAATTTAATTTCAAATTGTATTAGATATAGTGATAATGGATGCAATATAGAATTGAAAGAAAGTGGTAAAGTTGTTTTTTCAAATAAAGCAAGTAAATTAGATTCAATGACAGTTAAAAAGATATTCGATAGATATTATACTATTGAAAATATAGATAAAAATTCTGGTGTTGGATTGTCAATAGCTAAGCAACTAGTTGAATTAAATGGAGGAAATATTGTAGCAAAATATTTAAAAGATGTTTTATACATAGAAATCGAATTAGAATAAATATTATGAATTGTAAAATAAAAGTTATTAAAAAATATCTAATTTTTACTTGATAATAAAATTATTCTATGATAAAATATGAAAAAATAAAGTTGAGGTGAAATATGAATAAAAACTTAAAGATTGCTATTATAGTGGTTATTATTGCAATAGTTGCATTTTTAGCTATTTATTTAGTTGTAAATAATAACAAAAAAAATTTACAAAATAATCCAGTAGATAATCAAAATGTTGAAAGTGGTGAGAATATGGATACAACAATGAATGCAATTGTACTTAGAGTAAATGAAGATTCTTTAGATGTCATGATAGGATCAGATGAAGAAAAATATGTAAATAATGTAGCATTTTCAAAAGAAGGTAATATTGGTTTTAAAGAAGGACAAGAGATTTTAATATATTATAATTCAAGTCCTGAATCAGTTATACCAGGTCAAATCATAGATGTCGGAAAAATTGAGATTGTAAAAGAACAAAGTGATACTACAATACCTGATGAAATAAATCAAATGTTTCAAGAGACTGAAAATACTATTGAAAATCAATAAGGTTTGAAAAAATTAACTTTATATAACAAGATAACGCAAAAATTTTTATAGTGACAACTTAATTTTATAATGAGAAAAATAATTATCATATAGTTATACTGATTGATAATTATTTTTTTATTGAAAAAATATATAGTTAGATATATTATATATATAATTATTTTAATAAATTTTAGGATGAAAATTATGATGAAATTAATAAAGAATGAATTGTTAAAAATTTTTAAACGAAAAAATATATATGTTTTGCTTTTCTTGGCATTAGTGATTATATCTGGATATAGTATATTTACTAAGCTTGTGAGTCAAGATATAGATATAAAAGAGCAATATGAAAAAGCATATAAGAATGATGCTTTAATTTTAGAAAATTATGAAAATTTAAATACAAAAGAACTATACGAAAATGTTATAGAAAGAATAGCTTTAGAAAAATATGCTATTGAAAATAAAATAGAATATAATATTTTGTTAAATTCTCAAAATAGAAATGTTCCATTACCAGCAGATGCAAGATTTTTAATTATGAAAGTATTTGATTATTTCGATATTGCAATAATTTTTATCATTATTTATTTGTCTAGTACGATACTTTCAGAAGAATATAATTCTGGAACAATTAAAACTTTGTTAATAAAGCCATATAAAAGAATTACTATTCTAACATCAAAAATAATAACGAGTTTAGTTGTTACAATTTTGATTGTAATGGCTATAATAATTTTACAATACTTAATTGGTGGCATACTATTTGGTTTTGATAGTTATAAATTAGAAGCAATAAGATATAATCCTGTAACAAAAGATATTGTAACAATGAACTTAGGTTCATATATGATAATGATTATTTTGTCAAAAATGCCAATGTACATATTATTGACACTGACCAGTTTACTATTTGGAGTTATTACAAATAATATAGCTCTCAATATATTAATTTCACTAGGATTATATATAATTTCTACTTTTGATATATTAATAAATAATTTTAGTAAGTTTTTATTTATATTTAATTGGGATATTACTAAGTATATGTTTATAGGTTTAAAAATACCAATTTTAAATTCTGTTATTAGTGCAATATTTATAACAATAATATTAATATATATTTTTAACAATAAAGATATACGAAATGAATAAACGAAAGGAAAAAGTTAATGGAAGTTCTAAAATGTGAAGATTTAAAAAAGCAAGTAAAAAACAAAACAATTGTAGAAAATATATCTTTTTCTATAAGCAAAGGTGATGTAGTTGGACTTTTAGGTCCAAATGGTGCAGGAAAAACAACAGTTATAAAATTAATATTAGGTTTGATAAAAATTACAGAGGGAAAAGTATATATAAATAATTATGATATACAAAGCAATTTTGTAAAGGCAATTGAAAAAGTAGGTGCAATTGTAGAAAATCCAGATATATATATGTATTTATCTGGTTATGATAATTTAAAAATTACAGCTAATAATTATAAAAATATATCTAAAGCTAGAATTGACGAAGTTATTAAAATTGTTGGGCTTGAAAAAAGGATAAAAGATAAGGTTTCTACTTATTCATTAGGTATGAGGCAAAGATTAGGAATTGCAGAAGCAATTATAAATAATCCTGAACTATTAATATTAGATGAACCAACAAATGGTTTAGATATTGAAGGCACAATTGAAATGAGAAATTTAATTCAAAATTTGTCACATCAAGGAATTGCAATTTTAATATCTAGTCATAATTTAACTGAAATCAATAATTTATGCAATAGAATTATAACAATAAAAAATGGAAAGATAATTACAAATGATACAATTGAAGAATTTAAGACTTTTGCTGAAAATGAAAAGTTAAGCCTAGAAGAAGCCTTTATTAAAAAGGTAGGTGAAAATAAAATTGATTAAATTAGTAGAAAATGAACTAATAAAAATATTTAAAAGAAAAAGTATATATTGGTTATTTGCATTAGCATTTGTAGGAATGATAGTTTATAATAATATAAATCCTGACCAAAATCCACCAGATACATACATTATTGATACCAAAGATTTTCCAATTGAAAGTGTTGAGGAGGCATTAAAAAATATTGATGTAAATAGTGAAGAATTTATTATTCAAATGATTTCTATTAAGAGAGGAAAATTATGGAATGAATTTGAAGAAGGCTCATGGCAAAGATTTGCATTAAAAGATGAAAATACAACTTATGGTGGAGGCTTTTCTGGTTATATGAATTTAAATAAAGACATTGATGTATATCTTAAAAATATATTTGATTATGAGATAAATGATAATGGTTCTAAGGAAATGTATGAAATTTCTAAATTAAAATATAACGAATATGTAGAAGCTTTAAAGTCAAATGACTGGAAAAATTTTGTTAATGTTAAAATTAAGAATTTAGAAGAAATGAAAAGAGACAAAAACATAGATAATGAAAAAATTGAAGCAATTAATTTTGAGATAGAATGTTATCAATTAAGGTTAAAAAATAATATAGGTTATAATTACAGTAATTTAACTCAATATTTAGAACAATATAAAGAAAACTATTATTTTTCACAGGCATACAAAAATCAGCAATTTAATGAAAGTCAAGCATTTGTGAACTATGAATATAATTTTTATAGTTCAAGAGCAGAATTATGCAAATATGCACTTGAAAATAATATGAATAGAGATATTTCAAATGAGAATAACATAATTTATGATAATAAAATAGATGCAAGAATATTTTTTATAAGGACTTTTCAATATTTTGATATTATTATTGTTATAATTGCAATATATATATCTACAACAACAGTAACAGAAGAAACCAGTAAAAGAACAATGAAAAACTTATTAACCAAACCACATAAGAGAAGTAAAATAATAATGTCAAAAATAATTGCTTGTATAATTACAGTTATTATTTCTATGATATTTGTTGTTATATCTCAATATTTGATAGGTGGTAGTATATTTGGATTTGATAGTTATGTTTTAGATTACATAGGTTATGATTTTAATAACAGTGAAATAATTACAATGAGTTTATTTAAATACATTTGTATTGTTGGTTTTTTAAAATTTCCAATATATATTATAATAATTTTATTTTGTATTTTTATGGGAGTAATTAATAATAATCAAGCTATGACAATAATTTTAACTTTGATTATATTTTTAATAGGGAGTGTAGTTCTTACAGAATGGTCAACAGTTGAAAAACTTTCAATAATAACAAGATATTTTATAACAAATAATTGGGATTTTAGTACATATTTATTCGGGCAAGTTTCTAATATAAGTGGTATAACATTATATAGTTCAATTATAAATTTCTTCTTTCATTTAGCTTTATTATTATATTTATCAATTAATCAGTTTAACAAAAAAGAAATTGTTAATACATAATTTTTTAAAAGATAATTAATTTATAATAAAAACTAATTTTGTGCATAGAATGTACAAAATTAGTTTTTTATTTTGGAGGAAAATTATGGATAAAAAGATTTTAGCAAGTTTAATGTTATTTATAATTTGCATATCAAGTAGTAGTTATGCTTTAGAATATGTAATTCCAGTTTGGTTAGACACTGGTGGTACAAGAGAGGTAAGTAACGAAGCACTTCGGAGAAAATTTTTTGAATATTGAAAGTGAAAGTGCAATTTTAATTGAGCAAACAACACGGAAAAGTTTTATATGAAAAAAATTCTCATGAAAAGTTAAGACCTGCAAGTGTTACAAAAGTTATGACAATTTTACTTATTATGGAAGCATTAGATAGCGGTAAAATTGCATTAACAGATACAGTTTCTTGTTCAGAAAATGCTACTGCTATGGGTGGCTCTCAAATTTGGTTAGATACCAGAGAAAGCTTGACAGTAGATGAAATGTTGAAAGCAATTTGTGTTGTTTCTGCAAATGACTGTACTGTTGCAATGGCAGAATTTTTAGCAGGCTCAGAAGATGTTTTTGTTGGATTAATGAATGATAAAGCAAAAGCTTTGGGCATGAATGATACAACTTTTAAAAATTGTCATGGAATAGATGAAGAGGGACATATGTCAAGTGCTTATGATATTTCTTTGATGTCAAAGGAACTTTTACAAAATCATCCTAATATTAAGAAATATACAACAATTTGGATGGATTCTTTAAGAGACGGAAAATCTAGTTTAGTGAATACAAACAAATTAGTAAGAAATTATAAAGGATGTACAGGATTAAAAACAGGTTCTACAAGTTTAGCTTTGTATAATTTATCTGCAAGTGCTACAAAAGATGATTTATCTTTAATTTCAGTTGTATTGAAAGGTGGAACAAGTAATATAAGATTTAATGATGCAAAAAAATTATTAGATTATGGTTTTACAAATTTTAAATTTGAAAAAAGCGGAACAAAAGATGCTGTTGTTAAAACAGTTGAAGTAAATAAGGCAGTGGAGAAAGAATTAAATTTAGTATATGAAAAAGATAGTGGAATATTAGTACAAAAATCGAATTCTGCAAATATTGAGCAAGAGGTGGTTTTAAGTGAAAATATTTCTGCTCCAATTCAAAAGGGTGAAATTTTGGGAACAGTACATTTTTATTTAGATGGTGAAATTTTAGATAGTATTAATTTAGTAGCAGAAAAAGATGTTGACAAACTTTCAGTATCTTCAATGTATTCGTATATTGCAGAAGCATGGTTAAATTTACTAAGATAGCTTTTAGTTTTTAAAACTAGATATTGTAAATATAAAAAACTGACCACTTATCATATTCCATTTGATTTTTTATTATAGTATAATGTTACAGAAGATGAGTTAAAGGAGAGTTTATGAACGATATTCAAATAATTGCAAGTAGTTCATATTTGCCGAAAACACAAATTTCTAATCGATTTTTTAATGAAAAATTTAATCTTCCAGAAGATTGGATAAAAAGAAGAACAGGAATAGAAACAAGATATTTTGCAAAAGATGAAAGCATTATAGAATTAGGAGTGAAAGTTGCAACAAAATTAATAAATGAAAATAAAATTGATAAAGAAATAATAGATGGAATAATTGTTGCAACTACATCTACTAATAGATTAATGCCAGGAATTAGTTTTGAAATACAAAAATCACTAAATATAGAAAATTGTATGTGTATAGATATTTTAGCAGGTTGCAGTGGTTTCATAAATGCACTAGATATTGCAAGAAAATACATAGCTTTGAATGAATTAACAAATGTTTTAGTGATTGGAATTGAAAAAATTTCAGATTTTTTAAACTTTGAAGATATTAATACATCAATTATTTTAGGAGATGGTGCTGGAGCTTTACTCTTAACCTCTTCTAAAAATAAAAAAGTGTATTATTCAAATATTGAGAGTTTTGGAAAAGATAACGAAATATTAACTTGTAATAGTAATGAAAAATTGTATATGAATGGTAGAAATGTATATAAATTTGCAGTAAATAAAACAACAAATAATATACTTGAAACTTTGAATAAAGCTAATTTATTAAAAAAGGATATAGAATATTTTATTTTACATCAATCGAATTCTAGAATTATTGATAGTATTTATGAAAAATTAGATATTTCAAAAGACAAAACATATACTAATCTAGCAAAAGTGCGGAAATACTTTTTGTGCAAGCATTCCGATTGTTATAGATGAAATGAATAAAAAAGATTTATTAAAGGAAAATGATAAAATCCTACTTTGTGCTTATGGTGGTGGATTAAATGTAGGAAGTATAATATTAGAAATTTAAAGAGGAGTTAAAAATGAAAATAGGATTTTTATTTCCAGGTCAAGGGTCTCAAAGCCTTGGGATGGGAGAGGATTTATATAATTCTTATGATGAAATAAGAGAAATTTATAAAAAGGTAAATCAAATCTTAGGAATTGATGTAGTAAACCTTACATTTAGTTCTAGTGAAGAAGAACTTTCACAAACTAAAAATACTCAAATAGCAATATTTACAATGAGTTTGGGAATTTTAGAAGTTTTAAAGAAAAACGGAATTGAAGCAAACAATTTAGCAGGTTTAAGCTTAGGAGAATATACAGCATTAGAATATGGTGGAGCATTAGATTTTGAAACAGCTGTAAAAATAGTTGAAAAAAGAGGAGAAATAATGCAAAATAATATTCCAGATGGTAATTGGCAAATGGCTGGTGTTTTAGCATTATCAGATAGTGACGTAGAAAAAGCTTGCAAAATGGTCACAAAAGGTTTTGTAGCACCTGCAAATTATAATTGCCCAGGACAAGTAGTGGTTTCTGGTGATGAAGAAGGAATTGCAGAAATAACAGAAATTGCAAAAGAGCTTGGTGCAAAAAAAGTAAGTCCAATAAAAACATATGGTCCATTTCATACAGAAAAATTAGAAATTGCATCAGAAAAATTAAGATTAGAATTAGAAAAAATAGATATAAATATTCCAAATAAAATAGTATATAAAAATATTAATAGCGAAAAATATGAAAAAAGTGACAATATGATAGATATACTTGCTAAACATGTAAAAAGTCCAGTGCATTTTTCAAGAATTATTCAAAATATGATAGATGATGGAGTTGATACATTTATAGAAATAGGTCCAGGAAAAATTTTAACAAGTTTAGTTAAAAGAGTAAGTCGAGATGTAAAATTAATAAATATAAATGATAAAGAAAGCTTAGAACAAGCAATTTTTGAGTTAAAGGAGATAAAATAATGGGAGATAATAGAGTTGTATTAGTTACAGGAGCTGGAAGAGGTATTGGAAAGGAAATTGCATTAAAATTTGCTAAAAATAATTATGATGTTTCAGTAAATTACAGAAGTAAGACAGACGAGTTAGATGAACTAAAAAAAGAAATTGAAAAAAATGGTGTTAAATGCGCTTTGGTGCAAGGTGATGTTGCAAACTTTGAAGAAGCAGAACGCATAGTTAATGAAACAGTGGAAAAATTAGGAAAAATTGATGTTTTAGTAAATAATGCTGGAATTACAAAAGATGGACTTTTGATGAGAATGAGTAAAGATGATTTTGAAAAAGTTATAGACATAAATTTAGTTGGTACGTTTAATGTTACAAGAAATGTAGTTCCATTAATGGTAAAACAAAAGTCTGGTAGAATAATAAGTATTTCATCAGTGGTTGGTGTAGCTGGAAATGCAGGACAGACAAATTATTCTGCTTCAAAAGCGGGAATTATAGGCTTTACAAAGAGTTTAGCAAAAGAAGTTGCAAGTAGAAATATTTTAGTAAATGCTGTTGCACCTGGATTTATTGCAACAGATATGACGAGTGTTTTATCAGATTCTGTAAAAGAAAATATAAATAATCAAATTCCATTAAGAAAAATGGGAACAGCAGAAGATGTTGCTAAGGTTGTAAGTTTTTTAGCGTCAGAAGATAGCAGTTATATAACAGGTCAAGTAATAAATGTAGATGGTGGAATGGTAATGTAAATTTTTAAAATTATTTATACTAAAAGAAAGGAAATGATATAAAAATGAGAAGAGTTGTAGTTACAGGCTTAGGAGCAGTTACTCCTATTGGAAATAATGTAGAAGATTTTTGGAAAAGTATTGTGGAAGGAAAATGTGGAATTGATGAAATAAAAAGCTTTGATACTACAAATTTTAAAGTAAAATTAGCAGGAGAAGTTAAGAACTTAGATGTTGAAGATATTTTAGATAAAAAAGCTGTTAGAAGATTAGATAGATATACTCAATTTGCAATGATAGCTTCAAGAGAAGCAGTAAAAGATGCAAACATTGATATTGAAAAAATAGATAGCAATCGTTTTGGAGTAGCGATTGGTTCAGGAATTGGTGGACTTAAAACTATGCAAAGTGATATAGGAGTTTTATGTGAAAAAGGTCCAGATAGAATATCTCCAATGTTTATCCCAATGGCAATAAGTAATATGGCTTCTGGAAATGTATCAATAGATATTGGTGCAAAGGGCGAAAGTTTTTGTACAACAACAGCGTGTGCTAGTGGTACACATTCAATAGGAGAAGCATTTAGAATTATAAGACATGGTTATCAAGATATTATGATAGCTGGTGGTACAGAAGCATCAATCAATGAAACTGGAATTGCTGGATTTACTAATATAAAAGCACTTTCATTAAGTACAGATAAAAACAGAGCAAGCATTCCTTTTGATAAAGAAAGATCTGGATTTGTTATGGGAGAAGGTTGTGGTGTTTTAATTCTTGAAGAATTGGAACATGCTAAATCAAGAGGCGCTAAGATTTATGCAGAAATGGTAGGATATGCAGCTACTTCTGATGCTTATCATATTACAGCACCTGCACCAGGTGGTGAAGGCGGGGCAAGGGCTATGATAAGAGCGATGGAAGATGCTAATATTAAACCAGAAGATATTACATATATCAATGCACATGGAACATCAACACATTTAAATGATAGTGGAGAAACATCAGCAGTTAAATTGGCATTTGGTGATTATGCAAGAAAAGTAATGATGAGTTCTACAAAAGGACATACAGGACACTTACTTGGTGCAGCTGGTGGCGTTGAAGCAGTTGTTTGTGTAAAAGCTATTGAAGATGGTATTGTTCCACCTACAATAAATTACAAAGTACCTGATGAAGAATGTGATTTAGATATAGTTCCAAACGAAGCTAGAAGGAAAGAAATTAAATATACTATGTCAAATTCTTTGGGCTTTGGAGGACATAATAGTTCTATTATTTTTAAAAATTATACTGATTAGTCAAAAGCTTGAAAAAAAGCTATAAAAATGGTATAATCATTTAGTATTTTTTAGTACGAAAGGAAAGAAAAAAATGGATTATAAAGAGATAAAAAAATTAATGGATGATATGGGAAATTCTAAATTATCTGAAATAGAAATTGAATTTCCTGATGGAATAAAAATAAGTATGAAAAAAGATAGTGGACTTAAATTATCAAGTCCAGTTCCAATGGTACAAGAAATAAATAGTCCAGCAGTTAAAGAACCAGCTGATTTAGCTGTTATAAATAAACCAGAAGGTAATATTGTAAAAGCTCCTATGGTAGGAACTTTCTATTCAAAATCTTCACCTGCATCAGAACCATTTGTTCAAATTGGTAGTAAAGTAAAAAAGGGAGATAAACTTTGCATAATAGAAGCTATGAAATTGATGAACGAAATTGAAAGTGAATTTGATGGTGAAGTTGCAGAAATTTTAGTAAAAGATGAAGAAATGGTAGAATACGGAACACCATTATTTGTTATTAAATAAGGAGAAAATAATGTTAGATATAAAAGAAATTATGCAAATTATTCCTCAAAGGGCACCATTTTTAATGATAGATAGAGTAGAGGAGTATGTACCAGGAGAAAGTTGTGTAGCTTATAAAAATGTATGTATAAACGAACCATACTTTGAAGGACATTTTCCAGGAGAGCCTATTATGCCAGGAGTTTTAATTGTCGAGGCTTTGGCGCAAACTGGTGCTGTTGCAATATTATCTATGAAAGAAAATAAAGGTAAAAATGCTTTATTTGGCGGAATAGATAAATTGCGTTTTAAAAAGCCAGTAGTTCCAGGGGATGTTTTAAAACTTGAAGTTAAGATAATAAAACAGAAAGGTCCGATAGGGGTAGGAGAAGCAATTGCAACAGTTGATGGAAAAGTTGTTGCAAAAGGTGAGCTTACATTTGCGATAGTAGGATAAATTATGCTTAAATAATGAAAATGAGCCTCGTTTTAGGAGGCTCGAATTTCCTTGATTGAAGAAATTATTTATCAGTTGCAATTAATAAATGTGATATGTTACATTTCCATTGTTCTCAACGGTGTAATGATATTGAAACTGGCACTGTTCCAACACAAAGCAAAACAACCGTTCATGGAGTTCAAAGGTTTGAGTAAACAGTAATACAACATCAAATTCTCCATTTTCTTTGAAGAATTTTTTTAAGAATTCTGTCCGAACAACCTTTAAAAACTCTGTACAGTAATCTGCTTCATAAGCACCAATTACAAGTTCTTCGCTTGAATAGCGCTTATCAATTGGATTATTATGCTGTTCAATTGGCTGACCGTCAATAAACTGATATTTTAAAGAGAGAATGGCATACTTGATAATTTGCCGGTTAATTAACGAAAATCTCTCTAAAAAGAGATGTAACAGTTTTAATTTCCTCATGGTATCACCCTTTCTAAATGATTATTTCACATATAATTATACCACAAATTATGTAAATTGTAAAACAAAAGGAGATTTCAAATGTTAAATAAAGTGTTAATAGCAAATCGTGGAGAGATAGCTGTTAGAATTATTAGAGCTTGTAGAGAGCTTGGAATTAAAACAGTTTCAATATATTCAGAAGCAGACAAGGATGCTTTACATACAAGACTAGCTGATGAAGCTGTTTGCATAGGTCCAGCATCCTCAAATAAAAGTTATTTAAATATTAAAAACATATTAGAAGCTGCTTGTTTGACTCATGTTGATAGTATTCACCCAGGATTTGGTTTTTTATCAGAAAATGCTGATTTTGCTAAAATGTGTGAAGAAAGCAATATAAAATTTATTGGTCCGTCATATAAAATAATTGACTTAATGGGAAATAAGTCAAATGCAAAAGCTTTTATGAAAAATGCCAAAATTCCTGTTGTTCAAGGCTCTGATGGTAGTATAAAAGGATATAAAGAGGCTTGTGATATATGTGAGAAGATAGGATATCCAGTTATGGTTAAAGCCGCAGGTGGCGGTGGAGGAAAGGCCATTAGATTAGTTACCAGAAAGGAAGATTTGGAAGATAGTTATAATTTAGTAAAACAAGAAGCAAAGGCCTTTTTTGGTGATGATGAAATATATATCGAGAAATATATTGAAAATCCAAGACACGTTGAAATTCAAGTATTAGCAGATGAATATGGAAATGCAATTTATTTAGGTGAAAGAGATTGTACTGTTCAAAGACGAAATCAAAAAGTAATAGAAGAAAGTCCATCAACAGTATTAGATGAAAAACTTAGAAAGAAAATGGGAGAAGCGGCATTAACAGCTATAAAGGCATCGAAATATTCAAGTGCAGGAACAATAGAGTTCTTAGTAGATAAAAACAAAAATTTCTATTTTATGGAAATGAATACAAGAATTCAAGTGGAACATCCAGTAACAGAAATGGTAACTGGAATAGATATTGTAAAAGAGCAATTACGAATTGCATCTGGTGAAAAGCTAAGATTTTCTCAAAATGATGTTAAACCAAGAGGACATAGTATCGAGTGTAGAATTAATGCAGAATGTCCTGAAAAAGGATTTATACCAAGTCCTGGACAAATAACAGAGCTTAATTTCCCAGGAGGAAATGGTGTTAGAATTGATACGGCAGTATATACTGGATATAAAATACCAGCATCTTATGATTCAATGATTGCAAAGATAATTGTACACGGTGAGGATAGAAAAGAAGCTATTCAAAAAATGAAGCGAGCATTAGATGAATGTGTTATAGCAGGAGTAAATACAAATATCGATTTTCTATATAAAATATTAGAAAATAAACATTTTCAAGATGGTAGCTATGATACATCTTTTATAAAAAAAGAAAATTTAGCATAGATTTTAGGAGTTAAAATGATAATAGATAAATTAAAGAAAAGGTCAAATGAAGATGACAAAGAGCCTAAAAGTAAAGCAGATATTCCAGTTGGAAAATGGGTTAAATGTGATAAGTGTGGAGAGATAATATATAAAGAAAAACTACATGAAAATTTTAGTGTTTGTCCACTTTGTAATCATCATTTTAGATTATCTGCTAGGCGTAGAATTTGGCAAATAACTGATGATAACAGTTTTGAACCTTTTAAAGAATTAAATATTAAAACTGTAAATCCATTAGAAATGACAGAATACATGGATAAAATAAAAGGACTAAAAGAAAAAACTGGAATTGATGAGGCAGTTGTTTGCGGAAAAGGAAAAATAAATGGTGAAGAAGCAGTTTTATGCATAATGGATGGTAATTTTTTAATGGGAAGTATGGGAACAGTTGTTGGAGAAAAAATAACATATTCTATTGAAAAGGCAATAGAACTAAAACTTCCAATTATAATTTTTTCTGTTTCTGGTGGAGCAAGAATGCAAGAAGGAATTCTTTCATTAATGCAAATGGCAAAAACATCTAGTGCTATTGCAAAAGCTAATGATGCAGGGATTTTATTTATTTCAGTTTTTACAGATCCAACATATGGAGGTGTAACTGCTAGTTTTGCATCATTAGGAGATATTGTTTTAGCAGAACCAGGAGCAATGATTGGTTTTGCTGGACCAAGAGTAATTGAGCAAACTATTAATCAAAAATTACCTAGTGGTTTTCAAACAGCAGAATTTTTATTAGAACATGGGTTTATAGATAAAATTGTAGAACGAAAAGATATGAAAGAAATATTGTATAAACTTATAAAATTTAATAAATAAGGTGGTGAGATTTTGTTAAATATAGAGATACAAAAACAAATTGAAGAATTGAAAGAAGAAATTAAAGAATTAGAAAATATAAATACTGATAAAATGATTGATGTTGCAGATGAAATTGTTTACACTAAAAAAAGGCTTAAAAATTTAGAAAGAATAAAAGATCGGAAATCTTACTGCTTGGGAAAAAGTTGAAATTGCAAGAAATCCTAATAGACCAACTGCTTTGGAATATGTAGAAGTTATTTTTGATGAATTTATGGAACTTCATGGTGATAGAACTGTTTCAGATGATAAAGCTATTGTATGTGGTTTAGCAAGAATAGGAGAACAAAATTATACAATAATTGCAGAGCAAAAAGGAAGAAATACAAAGGAAAATATTGAAAGAAATTTTGGAATGCCAAATCCAGAAAGCTATAAAAAGGGTATTAGATTTATGAAGCAAGCTGAAAAATTTAATAGACCTATAATTACATTTATAGATACCAAAGGAGCATATCCAGGAATTGGTGCAGAAGAAAGAGGACAGGGTGAAGCAATAGCAAGAAGTATGTTTGAACTTTCAAAATTAAAAACACCAGTTATTGTAATTGTTATTGGTGAAGGTTCAAGTGGAGGAGCTTTAGCACTTGGTGTTGGAGATAAAATTTTAATGTTAGAAAATTCTATATATTCAGTATTAAGTCCAGAAGGTTATGCAAGTATTTTATGGAAAGATGGCTCAAGAAAAGAAGAGGCAGCTGAAAAAATGAAACTTACAGCAAATGATTTATTGAATTTTAAAGTTATAGATGAAATAATAAAAGAGCCAATTCAAGGTGTAGAGAGAAATGATATGAAAGAAATATCAGAGGCATTAAAAGTAAGAATAATAGAATTAACAAAAGAACTCAAATCTAAAAGTATAGAAAGCCTAGTAAAAGCTAGATATGAGAAATTTAGAAATATGGGTGAATATATTAAGGAGGAAAATTAAATGATATTAAAAGACAAGACAATTCTTATTATGGGAATTAGAAACAAATGGAGTATAGCTTATGGAGTAGCAAAAGCAGCATCAGAACAAGGAGCTAAACTTTGTTTTACATTTATGGGAGAAGATAACAGACCTAAAATAGAAGAACTTATTTCAGAATTTGAAGGAGCAAAAGCATATACTTGTGATGCTTCAATAGATAGTGATATAGAAGAATTATACAAAAAAATTAAAGCGGATATAGGAAAAATTGATGGAATAGTACATTGTATAGCTCATGCATTTACAGAAGATTTACACAATGATTTTATAGAAACTAGTAAAGAAGGATATTCTCATGCAGTTGATGTAAGTGCATATACTATGGTAGCAGTTGCTAGACTTGCAAAAGAGGCTGATATATTAAATGAGAATGCAAGTTTGGTTGCTCTTACATATCATGGTTCAACAAAGGTTTTGCCAGGATATAATGTAATGGGCGTAGCAAAAGCAGCGTTAGAGTGTAGCATAAGATATTTAGCAGATAATTTAGGACCAAGTGGAATCCGAATAAATGCAGTATCAGCTGGACCTATAAAAACACTTTCAGCTAAGGGAATAAAGGATTTTAATTCAATTTTAGATGTTGTTGAAGAAAAAGCACCACTTCGTAGAAATGTTACAAAAGAGCAAGTTGGAAATACAGTAGCATTTATGCTAAGTAGTATGTCTGATGCAATAACAGGTCAAATAGTGTACGCTGACAGCGGATATAATATTATGGGCTGAGCAAACGAGCGCTGCCAGTGGCAGGTCTAGCGAGTTTGCGAAGGCGAACAGTCTCAAATTTTTAATTTGTTAGACTGGTTCGCTGGGTTCATATAAAAGGCGAGCGCTGAAAATGGTTGAACTAATGAGTTAAAAAAATAACTAGTCTCAAATTTTTAATTTATTAGACTGGTTCGCTGGGTTCATATAAAAGGCGAGCGCTGAAAATGGTTGAACTAATGAGTTAAAAAATATGACCAGTCTCAAATTTTTAATTTGTTAGACTGTTCGCTGGGGGTGCATAAGTAATGCCAGTGGTAGAGCATATAATAAATTTTATAGTAACAAATTAAAATCACTTAGAATAGTATATTCTAGGTGATTTTTATGAAATTAGGTTTAAGTCTAGCTGGTGGAGGCATTAAAGGAATGGCACATATCGGAGCAATTAAAGCATTAGAAGAAGAGAATGTGCAAATAGATTATATATCAGGAACCTCTTCTGGAAGTATAGTTGCAAGCTTGTATGCTTGTGGATATAGTGTTTCAGAAATATATGATATTTTTAAGAAGTATGCTAAGAAAATTAAATATTTTGATGGAAAAAATGTTTTAAAATTTGTTAAAGATTTAGTCTTGTATAGAAATATTAAAATTACAGGGTTGAATAGTGGAGACAGTATATATAATTTAGCAAAAGAAGTAACTTATATTAAAGGTATAAAATTGATAAATGAAGTTCAAATGCCATTGTTAATACCAGCAGTAAATATAAAAAATGAACAGTTGTATGTATTTTATTCAAGAGATATTAAAGGATTAAGCAATAAACAAGTAAAATACATAAATGATATTGAACTTGCAGGTGCAATTAGAGCTAGTTGTAGTTATCCAGGAGTATTTTCACCATATAAGTATAATGATGAATTATTAGTAGATGGTGGAATTGCAGAGAATGTACCTTGGAGTGAATTAAAAAGAGTGGGAGCAGATAAAGTATTAAGTATTACTTTTAAAAATACAGAAGGCAAAAAATGTTGTACTAATATATTTGAAGTGTTAGATAAATCATTTAGCGTAATGTGTCATGAACTAGCAAAGCATGAAATATATGGAACAGATTATTTAATAGAATTAGAACATAAGAATATGGGGTTATTAGATATAAAGTATTTAGATGAACTTTATGAAATAGGTTATAATCAAACCAAAGAAGCATTGAAAAAAATTAAATTATAACAATATGGAAAATAACATAGTAATTTAATCTTTTCATTCCAGCTCCTCGACTGCATTACATACACTATAAATTCTATAAAAATCTATGGAGACCTCTTTCGCTTAGTCCTCACTTCGTTCGACGCGAACATTACTCCATAGATTTTCTAAGAATTTTTAAGTGCATTTCATTTGCATTCGTCGTTTCATTTCAAGATTAATCACTATGTTATTTTATTATATAATCCATTATTAATTTTTCTTATTTTTGATTTTTTCTTTTAATTTATCAGTAATTTCAAATGTTGGGAAAGCATCCATAAGTCTTTTGTGTAAGAATGATTTATTTGAAAAACTTTCTTTAATTTTATTTGTTAAATTTTCATTTTCAAGTTTGCGTTTTTCAAGTCTTTCATTTAATTCTTGCAAATCTTTTGTTATTCTAGCATGTAGTTTTTGTGATTTAATTTGAGATTCACGAATTTGTTTATTGGCTCTAACTTTCATATGAATAAACTTTCTTTGACGTCTAATTTTTCTTTTTCTATGATTTTTTCTTACATCAGATTCAATTTGCATTGCCATATCTTCTGTAACTTCTTGAACATATTTTGAAATATTTTCTGTATCATCAGCAGAAGATAAGTCAGCTTCTGTATTTTTTAATCCTGCAATAATTATAAAAGAAATAATTGAATCAATTAAGATTATTACAAATGATGTTATAGAAATAATATGTAAAACTAAATCAGGTATTTTGTCTAACAAGTTAACAAAAAATGGATTTGTAAAACATACTGTAATTACACCAGCTATTCCAAAAGGAATTAAAGTTTCTAAACAAATTCTACCATTTATATTAAATTTTCTTATACTATAATCCCACCAACGAGCATTAAATAGTTTTTCCATGAAAAAACTTGTAAAATACTCTAAAATTCCACAAGTAATCATTGAAAGCCAGAAAAGTGCAGGTATATCATTTGAATATTTTCCAAGTAGAAAAGTTATTGCAACGACACCTGAACCATAAATTGGTAAATATGGACCAATTAGAAAACCTCTGTCTACAAAGTGACCAACATTTTTATTGAAAATCATTTTAATACTTTCCATACACCAACCTAAAATAGAATAAATCATGAAAAGTAAAAAGTAAGTTTCTAAATTATAATTCATAGTTATGCTCCTTAAATTAAATTTATTAAATGATATCATTTTATTTGAAAAAAATAAATATTTATTACATAATTCATCAAATTTTATTGAAAACTTTGGGTAATATAACATAGAGGTGTGCACTATGAGAATGGAAAGAATTAAAGAAATTTCAAAAATAGTTTTGTTTTATTTGTTTATTTTAATTGCTGTGTTTGCTTTACTTAAATTATTTATGTTTTATGTACCATTTTTGATTGGTTTTATTATTGCAGAACTATTAGAACCAGCTATAAAATTAATCAAAAACAAAACTAATTTGACGAGAAAATCCAGCAGTATATTGGTACTAGCTATATTTTTTATAATTTGCATTAGTATTATTTTAATAAGTATTGTTTTTTTAGTGTCAGAAGTAACAGATTTTTTATATAGTTTAAATCGGATACGTTGAAGTAATTATGAATAGAGTTCAAAATATTAAGTTAGAATCATATTTTAAAAATTTTAATATTAGTAAAGAGCTTCAAAAAATGTTAGAAGGCTGGACAATGGATTTTATAAATGATGGAGGAAACATTGTAAAAAATTATTTAACAAATTTTATAAAGTGGATAACTAAATTGCCAAACTTTTTTGTTTATGTTGTTATAACAATACTTAGTACTTATTTTATATCATCAGATAAATTTTATATATTAGATAGAATGGAATATCATTTTACAAAAAAATGGATAGGAAATGTAAGAGAAAAAATTAGAAATATAAAAAACACTCTGTTTTCATATTTAAAAGCAGAGCTTATTATGACATTAATATCTTTTATAATAATTTTAATTGGTTTAAATATATTGGCTTTTATGGACTTGGACATTAAATATCCACTTTTGATGGCTGTTATAATAGGATTTGTTGATGCGTTACCAATACTTCGGAAGTGGCACAATACTTATTCCATGGGCTATTATATCATTTATAAATAATAATATTTCGCTAGGTTCATTACTTTTAGGATTATATATTTTTACACTTCTTGCAAAACAATTTTTAGAACCTAAAATTGTAAGTAATAAGATAGGAATACATCCAATTTTTACTTTAATTGCAATGTATACGGGTTTTAAATTTTTAGGATTAATAGGACTTTTGGCAGGACCTATAATTTTAATAATATTAAAAAATGTTTTTGCAAATTCAATAGATAAAGGTTTAGCCAATAGTATGATAGATAGGCTTTAATATATAACAGCTGTTGGAACATAGTAGTCATCAGGAACAGGAACTTCACAGTTGTCTGGTTTTATAGTTTTTTCAATGCTAGATATGTTTATTATTGGAACTTCTCCTAAGTATTCACCTTTTTCAATAGTACCAGTAATTGTAACCCAAGAATTGTTTTCAAAATCTTTTGCATTATTACAAGTAGAAAGAAATCCAACTACCAATGTCTGCTTAGGAGAGTTAGAAATAACCATATCACGGGCTAGAATAAATTCATTTTCTTTTATATCAGCAACCCTATAAACATATCCAGTATATGTAATTTTTTGACCAATGTAAGTGTCTAAGTTATCATTTACCATTTTTAAAATATTGGTATAGTCTTCATCACGAATTATAGCTATATCTGTGTTAGGAAGGCATTCTAAATGTTCAAAAGTTTCTCTATTATATCCAGTTAGAATTTTAAAACCAGCAGTAATAGCAAGACAAACACATATAATAGCAAAAATGCCCATTAATCCCTTGAAAAAGCTATTTTTATTAAACTTTACATTACAAACAAACATAACATACTCCTTTTTAGTGTTTTTTCTAAGTCTATTCTAAGAAGTCATTTTTTATGAATAAAACTTGCAAATGCCTACAAAAAATGATATAGTTTATAGGTAAATTTGAAGGAGGAAAATCAAGTGGGATTTTTAAATAAAATTTTTAAAAGTTATAGTGAAAAAGAAGTAAAAAGAGTTATGCCAATTGTTGAGAAAATCAATAGTTTAGAACCTGAAATGGAAAAATTATCTGATGAGGAATTAAGAGCCAAAACAGATTATTTTAAATCAGAACTTGCAAATGGAAAAACTCTAAACGATATATTACCAGAGGCTTTTGCTGTTATGAGAGAGGCTTCAAAAAGAGTTTTAGGAATGAGACACTTTGATGTACAGTTAATAGGTGGTATTATACTTCACCAAGGTAGAATTGCAGAAATGAGAACAGGTGAAGGAAAAACACTTGTTGCTACTTTGCCAGTTTACTTAAATGCTCTTGAAGGAAAAGGTGTTCATGTTATTACTGTTAATGAATACTTAGCAAAAAGAGATAGTGACTGGATGGGTAAAGTATATAGATTTTTAGGCTTGTCTGTTGGATTGGTTTTAGGTAGAATGGACAATTCTAAAAAACAAGAAGCATATAGAGCAGATATTACTTATGGTACAAATAACGAATTTGGTTTCGATTATCTAAGAGACAATATGGTTATAAATAAAGAAGACATGGTACAAAGAGAATTAAATTATGCTATTGTCGATGAAATTGATAGTATTTTAATTGATGAGGCTCGTACACCACTTATTATTTCTGGTAGAGCTAACAAATCTTCTGATTTATACAAAAAAGCAGATAGTTTTGTTAGAAAATTAAATGCTAAAATAATAGTAGAAGAAGATGTAAAAGATGAAGCTCAAAGTGAAGATAATGAGAACTATGATTACATTGTTGACTTAAAAGCAAAATCAGCAGCACTTACAGGAAAGGGAATTGAAAAAGCAGAACAATATTTTAATCTAGATAATTTTAATGATTTAGAGAACTCTGACTTAGTTCATAATGTAAATCAAGCACTTAGAGCTCATGGAATTATGAAAAGAGATATAGATTACATAGTTAAAGATGGAGAAGTTCTTATTGTAGATGAATTTACAGGAAGAATTATGTATGGTAGAAGATACAATGATGGACTTCATCAAGCAATTGAAGCAAAAGAAGGTGTTAAAATTGCTGATGAATCAAAAACACTTGCAACTATTACATTTCAAAATTATTTTAGAATGTACTCAAAATTGTCTGGTATGACTGGTACTGCAATGACAGAAGAGGCAGAATTTAGAGAAATATATAATTTAGATGTTATTGCTATTCCAACTAATAAACCTCTTATAAGAGATGACGAAACAGATGTTATATATAAAAATGAAAAAGGAAAGCTAAAAGCAATTGTAGAAAATATTAAAGAATGTCATGAAAAAGGTCAACCAGTTTTAGTTGGTACTGTTTCAATTGAAAAATCTGAATTAGTTAGTGAAATGCTAAAAAAAGAAGGTTTAAAACATGAAGTATTAAATGCTAAGAACCATGAAAAGGAAGCTGAAATTATAGCACAAGCTGGTAAATTTGGTGCAATTACTATTGCTACTAATATGGCAGGTCGTGGTACTGATATTATGCTTGGTGGTAACAGTGAATATTTAGCAAAACAAGAAATGCGTAAATTAAAATATGATGAAGAATTAATCGTTCAAGCAACGGCTTTTAATGAAACAAAAGATGAAAAAATACTTGAAGCAAGAAACAAATTTAAAGAATTGCAAGATAAATTTGAAAAAGAAATAGAAGAGGAAAAAAATAAAGTTATTGAAGCTGGTGGTTTAAGAATTATAGGTACTGAAAGACATGAATCAAGAAGAATTGATAATCAGCTTCGTGGTCGTAGCGGTCGTCAAGGTGATCCAGGTAGCACACAATTTTATTTAGGACTAGATGATAACTTAATTAAAATCTTTGGTGGAGATATGATTACCAAAGTATTTGAAAAAGGTAATATTCCAGAAGATATGCCTATTCAAGTTGGATTAATTGGAAAAACTATTGAAAGTGCTCAAAGTAAAGTTGAAGGTAGAAACTTTTCAATTCGTAAACATATTTTAAGTTATGATGATGTTATGAATGTTCAAAGAGATATTATATATACTCAAAGAAGAAAAGTTTTAGATGGAGATGATTTAAGAGAAAATATTATTGATATGCTTATGTCTTCTTGTGAAATGATAGTTGATACTTATGCTAGTGATATGGAAGATGAAAATTTCAATAAAAATGCTTTAATAAATGAAATTAGAGTAAACTTAAACATGACTCCTGAAACAATAAATGATTTGGAAGCTTTAAAAGAAAACAAAATAAATTCATCAAAACTTATTACAGAACTTCAAGAAAAAGTAGTAACAGCTTATGAAGAAAAAGAGAAAGTAATAGGACCTGAAATAAGAAATCTTGAAAGAATAGTTTTACTAAAAATTGTTGATTCAAAATGGATGGAACATATCGATGCAATGGATGAATTAAAAAATGGTATTGGTCTTCGTGCTTATGGACAAAAAGATCCAGTTGTTCAATATAGAATTGAAGGTGCAGATATGTTTGATGAAATGATTGCTGGAATTAAATTGGAAGTTACAAAGATTATGCTACATTTATTTAAAACAGAAGTGAAAATGGAACAAAGTGCTAATATTACTAGTGCAAGCTTAGATAATTCAGCAATTCAATCTATAAACGATATGGGAGAAAGCAATGTTCAAAAAAATACTTCTGATAGTAAACCACAACCAATAGTTAATGATGGTCCAAAAGTTGGAAGAAATGATCCTTGTCCTTGTGGAAGTGG
>ERZ777011.814-NODE-814-length-42818-cov-4.072960_pt1 | contig 42818 bp, 38 predicted proteins | sample MGYA00374964_ERZ777011 | MGnify/ENA primary metagenome ERZ777011 (study PRJEB29310, sample SAMD00008975) | mouse gut metagenome | study: EMG produced TPA metagenomics assembly of the Metagenome analysis of fecal microbiota from mouse which was promoted...
ACAGATTATCCGTCAATACATTTGTGATCGTCACATCTGTAAGGGAATCCTCTGTCGCTGTCTCGTCCTCAGGGTGGAGCGTTTTATACAGCTTTAGCAGATAACGCTTGTTTTGAAAAAGGTCAAAAAACACACTGTTTTTTGCAGTACGCTTTGCTTTTATCTCCTGCGTCTGTTTTGGATTGTCCTGCACTTTAACACCTCGATTTCTAAAAATATGTAACACAAGATACGATATATCCTACTCCTGCCATACTTCAATTATATAAAAAAACGCCTGTCTTTACAATAAAATTCACATTAAGATTGCTAAATCTTTTCGCCGCATCTGGGCATTTTCTTTGCCGTTTCGGTCAGTGCTTTTTATGGTCTGATATTTCCACTGTTTTCTGTTCCGCTTTCCAACTTTCTGCTGTTAGGTATTTTTGTTAATGAGGGGGAACACGCTCCCTGTTTTCATCAGGGATATCCCCCTTTTTTGTGTATTGTGTTTATAGTTCATAACTCCATAACTGCGATAGAAATTGTTGATTCCGCTATTGATAAACAGGGCAAAAATAGGTTATGATAAAATTTAGTATTTTATGGAAGTTTTGTTTATTGTGTGTATGATAATATGTTCTGCTTATCGTATGTGGGGTGAAAAATGAAGCTTTTGTTTGCCATATTGAGCATCCTTTTGTTTCTCATAGGGGTGAAGACGCATAAGAAAATTCATGCCATTGCCGGTATTGCTTTTATGGCAATGCTGCTTGTATCAATTGCAACGGAAATAGTGAATGAAGGCCGTGCAGGCGTATGGCTTGCAGAAATCAGGGAAGGTATACCACAAAATGGGGATTTGGAAACGACAGGGGCGGCGGCAACGGCAGAGGCGCCGGAAGCTACAATGCAGCCGATGGAAGGAGTATCAAGTCCTACAAGAGAACCATCCCGAAAAGAAACGGCAAGCTTTACAAGAGAACCGTCCCAGAATGAAACGGCAAGCCCTGCAAGGAAGCCGGCACCAAACGAAACACTAAGACCTACAAGGGAGCCAGTTCTAAACAAAACGCCAAGTCCTATAGAACAGTCGGCTCCAAACGAAACGCCAAGTCCTGTAAAGCAGTCGGCTCCGAACGAAACGCCGAGCCCTGCAAATGAGCTCCAGGAGAAAAGCCCTGTCCCAAGTATTATTCCCTCTCCTGTAAAAACGGCATCCCCAAGCCCGGAGAAAAAAGAAGAAGAAAAAACGTACCGACCGCAGGATTACGGTATTGTGGAAAGCGAAAAACAGGAATTTTACGGGGAAGACGGAGAAGTATCTTATTATTATAAGATGGAAAATTTTTATTTAAGCGATACTTTTTCAAGGCGGGTTAACGCTGTCCTGCAAAAAATTTATGACGATTATGAGGCGCAGTATTTAAGGACGGCGGAGCTGATTGAATCAGGCTTTGACGAATTTGACGAATCTGCCGGGTCTACTCAGGCTACCCCATATGATTATTGGCAGCTGGTTGGACTTAAGTATGTGGGAAAGGATTATATCAGTATTTTGTATAATGATATCCCTTATATGAGTAACACGCATCCGTATTCGCGATTTGACGGGATAACGATTAATTGCCGGACGGGAAAAGAAGTTACGGCATCTGAATTCTTAGAAAAAAGTAATGAGGAAATTTTGGAGGAAGTCAGTGAGAAAATGGGATTGGAAGATACCGCCACGTGGGACGATATTGATTTTTATCTGACAGATTCCACAATTGTGTTTGTCTACCGGGTGCCGGACTGGTGGGAGGATGTGGTAATGCCGAGAACATAGTGGTTTTTGCAAGCGGTATGATACTATGAGGTAGCTGATGTGGAAAGGCAATGAAAATTTGTTTGCATCCATGTTGCGTTTATTTTATAATTTTACCTAAAGGCATAAGTTTGAAACAAAAAGCAGCGGAGCAAAGAAAAATTGGAGGAGGATGAAAATATGATATCAGTATTGGAAGGCGGCGCCTATCTTGTAAACGGGACGGAAATGATTCCTGACGGCCCCGAAGCGCTTACGGCGGTGAAAGCGAAGACCGGGTTGGATACCACAAAGGACGAAGCTAGGCAGGAGACAATCGCATACAATATTTTAAAAGAACATAATACGTCAGGCAGCATGGAGAAGCTGAAAATCAAATTTGACAAGCTTACCTCCCATGACATTACATTTGTGGGGATTATCCAGACGGCAAGGGCGTCGGGACTTGAGAAATTCCCGGTTCCCTACGTGCTCACCAACTGCCATAATTCCCTCTGTGCGGTAGGCGGAACCATCAATGAAGACGATCACATGTTTGGCCTTTCCTGCGCAAAGAAATACGGCGGCGTATATGTACCGCCTCATCAGGCTGTGATTCATCAGTATGCAAGGGAAATGCTCTCAGGGGGCGGCAAAATGATTTTAGGGTCCGATTCCCACACCCGTTATGGCGCATTGGGCACTATGGCAATGGGCGAGGGCGGCCCGGAGCTGGTGAAGCAGCTTTTAAACCAGACTTACGACATCAACATGCCCGGCGTGGTAGGGGTTTATCTCAAAGGGGAGCCGATAAAGGGCGTAGGCCCTCAGGATGTGGCTCTTGCCATTATAGGGGAAGTGTTTGGCAGCGGCTATGTGAAAAATAAAGTGATGGAGTTTGTAGGCCCCGGCGTGTCGGCATTGAGCGCCGATTTCAGAATCGGCATTGACGTTATGACCACGGAGACCACGTGTCTTTCCTCTATTTGGAGAACCGATGAGACCATCAGAGAATATTATGATATTCATGGCAGGGTGGAGGAATACAAGGAGTTAAATCCCGGCAGGGCCGCTTATTATGACGGAATGATTACCGTTGACCTTGGCGCCGTAAAGCCGATGATTGCAATGCCTTTCCATCCCAGCAATACGTATACCATTGAGGAATTAAACGCAAATTTGATGGATATTTTGGATGATGTGGAGAAAAAGGCGGCTGTTTCTTTGGACGGCGCGGTTGAATTTACACTGAAAAATAAAGTAAAGAATGGAAAGCTATTGGTAGATCAGGGAATCATTGCAGGATGCGCGGGAGGCGGTTTTGAAAACATCTGCGCGGCGGCTGATATTATGAAGGGCGCATACATCGGCTCAGACGGGTTTACCTTGAGTGTGTATCCGGCTTCCATGCCTGTTTATATGGAACTTATCAAAAATGGCTGTGCGGCCGCACTGCTTGAGACAGGCGCGGTCATGAAGACGGCATTTTGCGGCCCATGCTTTGGCGCGGGGGATACGCCGGCCAATAACGCTTTCAGTATCCGTCATTCCACAAGGAATTTCCCCAACAGGGAGGGCTCCAAGCTGCAAAATGGGCAGATTTCCTCCGTAGCGCTCATGGACGCCCGTTCCATTGCGGCAACTGCGGCAAACAAAGGCGTGCTTACGGCGGCTACGGGATTTGACGGCGCTATCAACAAATATCAATATCATTTTGATGCGAAAATATATGAAAACAGAGTTTTTGATTCCAAAGGGCAGGCAGACCCTTCGGTGGAAATTCAGTTCGGCCCGAACATCAAGGACTGGCCGGCTATGACGGAGCTGCCGGAGAATCTGGTGCTGCGGGTGGTGTCCGAAATCCACGATCCAGTGACGACTACGGACGAGCTTATCCCTTCCGGGGAGACCTCCTCTTACCGCTCCAACCCTCTGGGCCTTGCGGAGTTTACTCTGTCAAGAAAGGATCCTGCCTATGTGGGCCTTGCCAAGGATATCCAGGTGGCGCAAAAGGCTGTTATGGAGGGGAAATGTCCTTTGGAGGCAAAACCGGAGCTGAAAACCGTTATGAAAGTGGTAGAGGAAGCGTTTCCGGGCGTTGGGAAAGGAAACGTGGGCTTCGGCTCCACAATCTTTGCCGTAAAGCCAGGCGACGGATCGGCAAGGGAGCAGGCGGCGTCCTGTCAGAAGGTGCTGGGAGGATGGGCAAACATTGCCAACGAGTACGCGACGAAGAGATACCGCTCTAATCTGATTAACTGGGGGATGCTTCCGTTTTTGATTGAGGAGGGCGAGCTTCCTTTTAAGAATAAAGATTATCTTTTCTTCCCGGGAATCAGAAAGGCTGTGGAGGAAAAGGCGGACGAGATTAAGGCTTATCAGGTTGGGGAAACAGGGCTTAAGGAGTTTTGCCTAAGGCTTGGGGAGCTGACGGATGAGGAGAGGCAGATTATTTTGAAAGGGTGTCTGATTAATTACAACAAAGTGTAAGGGCAAAATATAATCTGGAATTTGATGAATTGCCAAATGTCCGGTTTCATGTTTGAAAAAGAGGTAATTGGCGATTACGATAACGGAGGTTTCAGATGGGAAAAAAGAAGCGGGAACACGTAGTATTTGATCAAATGTTAACGCCCAAAAATAGCATTCCTTTTTCGACAGTAAACAGAAAGGGTCCAAAAAACAGAAGAGAAAGGACAGCTGCCATTCTCAGGCAATCTTATGATTCAATTTATCCAGCAAAGAAGCAATAAAGACGCCCGCCGCTAAAAAGAATACGTTGAGCAGACAATTTGTTGTGGAAATCGTAAAGGTTTCAAAAGGGATGATCATAACTGTAGCGGCGATAATAATGCCTACAATCCCGTGGAAGGCGATGGAATAGTGGTTGTCAAACAGCGAGTTAACGGCTTTGGATAAAAATATTATGGTGATTAGGCCGCCGATTCCTCCGGGGATGAGAACCTCCGGGGACAGGCGGCCGATTCCTTCTACGAAAGGGGTGTAAAGTCCAAGAGGCATCAGCAGGGTGGAAAAGCTCATGCCCGGGGCGATGATGCTGAGGGCAAGGCAGAAACCGCAGAACAGATACCACACGAAGCCGGGGACGATTTTTACGGAGGTGGCGTTCAGGGCGATGAGCAGGACAAACACTGTTCCCATGGATAGCAGCAGGGAAAGATAGGACGCCCCATTCCTGCCGCGGACGCCGGCCTCCTGCCACAGAGAGGGGAGCATACCCGTAATGAGACCGATAAAAAGGCAGAGGGAAAAGCCGGGATATTCGGTCAGGAAATAAGCCAGCAGATTGGCAACCTGCATAAAGCCGATGACATAGCCTAAAATGTAGGGCAGGAGTCTCGGCACATGGGTTTTATAATTTTGGGCGGGGTTGGCAAGGAGTTCCATGAGAGGTTTATATACGCCGAACACAACGCTCAGCACACCGCCGCTTATTCCCGGAAGTACGGCTCCCAGCCCGATGAAAGCTCCCTGCAGAATATGAAAAGGGATGCGAAAGATATATTGTATAACATTTTTCTTCTTTTTCATTTTGAATCTCCCATATATATTCCCGCGGGCAATAGGCCGGGCGGCTATGAAACAGACATTTGGCGGATGCCGTGAGGGCTAAAGCCCGCGGGATTCAGACTCTCGCTGTCTGTTGTTTAGACTTTATGTCACAAACGGCTTGTTTCATTACATCTTTGCCGGTAAAATTTTCATGGCCGCTAAATTAATTAACCGGCCGGTCGATAAATATAGTGCAGGTATTTATGGCCAGAATACCGGCGGGAAATATTGTTTCAGTCGCCACGGATGGTACGCTTTAGGGAAACGGACAGCCCTTTTGTGTATCATTTTGTTTTTTTCGAACATGGAGGTGAGAATAAAAACAAGGGACGGAAAAATTAGCAGCAGTATCGCAAGCAAAGCTTGCGATATGCGGGAGGTATAAAAATGCGAATAGATTCCAGCACAATAGGAATGAATTCAACCAGAAAGTATACTTCCGTTTCCGGAAGGGTAGCCAAGCTGATGATTTCAAACGGCAGACAGAGTCTGATGGGCGGAACGGGAGCTTTGTTTGGAAACGCATTGGGAACCGATGTGGAGGGAAGTAAAAAACAGATGGAAGAGAAGGAAAATCCGGAGGATAATCTTCAATCCACATTTGAGGAAATGAAATCCAAGATGAGACCCATTGCCTCGGAAAATATTCGGGGAACAGGGATTTCAGGCGTAAGGGAGCAGCTGATGGAAATCAGGCAGCAGTGTATTAATTACCTGATGGATGTCCTTTTCCCGGGAAGAATGGGGAGAAGGGACTGGGCGAGCGAGGTCATATCCTCATCGAATGTGTATACCAGTTCCATGGGAAGCGCCAAAACTTTTAGTCTAAGCAGTCAGAGTTACTTTGCGGAAACGGAGGAAACGAGCTTTTCCACGCAGGGGACCGTTAAATGCGCCGATGGCAGGGAAATTAATTTTAACCTTAATCTGGAAATGAGCCGCAGTTTTCAGGAGTACTATGAGGTGAAGTCAAGCATCACACAGGCGCCTTTATGCGATCCGTTGGTGATCAACCTGAATGGAAACATACCCGAGCTGTCCGATCAGACCTTTAAGTTTGACATCGACGGGGACGGACAGGAGGATGAAATTAGCCGCCTTGGAGCAGGAAGCGGATTTCTTGCGCTTGACAAAAACGGGGATGGAATTATCAATGACGGATCCGAGCTTTTTGGCACGAAGTCAGGCAACGGCTTTGCGGATTTGGCGGCCTACGACACGGACCATAACGGTTTCATAGACGAAGGGGACGCCATCTGGGATAAGCTGAGGATATGGGTAATGGATGAGAATGGTAACCGGCAGCTTTACTCTCTTGCGGAAAAAGGGGTGGGAGCAATCTGTCTTCAAAACGCCTCCACCAATTATGCCATTACGGATGATAATAATCAGGCAAAAGGAGTAATCCGTAGCACGGGCGTTTTTCTGTACGAAAATGGCAATGTGGGCACTGTTCAACATGTGGATTTGGCTCTGCATGATCAGAAAAAGCAGGAGAACATTAAGCGGAAGCAAAGCAAGTATGCTCAGTGGATGTACGCCATGGCAAATTAGATTTGGCAGAGGCGGTAATTGTTCGTTATATATGGTATTAAAAGGAAACCTTCCGGCATAAAATAGGCTGGAGACGCACTGTGAAAACAGCTGCGGGCTATCGGGAGCAGGGAGGTTTCTATGAAAAAACTTAGAGTCTTTCAAACTGTCAAAATAAAAAGAATCGTACCTGGATTTTCGCCCGGAAATCTTGGTACGGTTTTTTTGTTTTTTATATTAACGCCTTATCTTATCACATTTTTTTTGGGGAATCTGCGTGAGGGAGATATAAAGCAGGTATTATCTGAGGAGGCGGATCAGGAGGGGGTTTATTCTGTTTTTATTAGCAATGAAACCTCATTTGGAAGCGAACGGATACCCCTTGAGGACTATGTGGCGGATAAGCTTGCAAGAAGTATGGATAACGCTTACGAAACAGAAGCGCTCAAAGCGCAGGCTGTTTTAATACGTTCAAGTCTGCTTTCAAAGGGGGAGGGAGAAAATAAAAAGGAAATTAAAGTGGAGGATGGGGATTACGGAAAAATTTCCGTCACGGAGAGAATACTGGAAGCAGTGAGGGAGACAAAGGGGGTATACATTACGTATGGGGATTTGCCTGCAAGCGGGGCTTATTTTGCCGTCAGCAATGGAAAAACCAGAAATGGAAAAGAAATGATGCTGGATGAATATCCTTATTTGACCAGTGTATCCTGCGAAAGAGATTTTTTATCAGAAGACTTTAATAGTGTGACGGTTTATACGGAAAAAGAGTTTGAGGAAATTTGGGGAGACATAAAAACGATACGTTTGTTAGAGGATGAAATTTTAGAAAAGGGGCAAATTACCACCGAAAAAGCCTTAGAAAAATATACTCTTTACAGGGACAGCGCCGACTATGTCTTATATATAGAAAGAGAAGGCGGATATGTAAGCGGAGAACAGTTCCGCAGCGCTTTTTATCTTCCGTCCGCCAGCTTTCATTTAGGAAGGGAAGAAGATAAGGTGATAATAACGGTAAAAGGCGCGGGCCATGGACTGGGAATGAGCCAGTTTGGGGCAAATGAAATGGCGAAAGAGGGGAGTGACTATATTTGTATTTTAAATTATTTTTTTAAAGATGTAACAATTACAAAATTTGAATAAATAAGGAAAAAGGGGCAAAACTATCCATAAGAACAATTCATGTAAATACATGGTAAACAGGTTCTTTGAGAAAACCAGGAATGTTGCGTATAGGTATGCCTTCCTATAGGCATAAATACTTTGCGCAAACGCTTCGGAATGGAGGAAAAGATGAGAAGAAATAGAAGAAGAGGACTTGGCAGAGAACGGTTTCTTATGATTGCCTCAGCGGTGCTTGTTTTAGGATCCCTTACGGCTACAGGTTTATGGCTTGGCAGAGACAAAAGCAATCAGGATGACGGATATGTAGTGGACTTAAGCACTATTGAAAACAGCGAGGCCGCGGTTAAAGCGGAGGAAATAGGGGGCGAAACAAAGGAAGTGGAGCAGGAGGCCGTTACATCGGACGATCTTGACTATGACCCTTATTTTCAGGAGACAAATTCACAGAAGGTAGAGAATCCGGATCAGTCGGAAAGTGAAAGTATGTCTGATGATGCAGACAAGCAGAGGGAAGAGCAAAGAAGCGCAAAAAGCGATGAAAAGCAGACCCGGGAAAACACGGATGAAACAAAGAAAGAAGCCGTAGAGACGGAGCAGATCATCGAGGAGGAGAATACCACCGCGCTATCTACGGCCATGCAGCCGGCGCTTACTTTCAGCGACACCGATACCCTGGTATGGCCTGTGGTGGGAAACATACTGGTCAATTACAGCATGGACAAGACAATTTATTTCCCAACCCTTCAGCAGTATAAATATAATCCGGCCATCATCATTCAGGCAAATCAAGGCGACTTGATTACGGCGGCATCGGCGGGCAAGGTTATCTCCGTATTTAACGATCCCCAGATTGGAAATGGGGTTACCATGGAGTTAGGGGGCGGCTATGAGGCTACCTATGGTCAGCTTGCCAACGTTCTGGTCTCCGAAGGCAGCTATGTGGCGGCAGGAGACGTCATTGCGGAAGTAGCGGCGCCCACAAAGTATTATAGTGTGGAAGGAACAAATGTTTATTTCAAGCTGACAAAGGATGGAAATCCTGTAAACCCACTGGCTAAGTTAAATTAACGGGCTATTGTCAAGAATGAAGGATTAATATGATTTATATTATTGGCGGTAAAATAATAACAATGACCGGAGAGGTCTGGGAGAAAGGATATCTGTGCATTGAAAATGGCAGGATAAAGGAATTGGGGCCTATGAAAGATAACGCCCCTTTTCCGCTGCCGGAAGGAGAAAAGACGCAGGTTATCAATGCGCTGGGCTATGTGGTGATGCCCGGACTGATTGAAGCCCACTGCCATATGGGAATTACGGAGGAAAAGAAGGGAATGGAAGGGGACGACTGTAACGAGACGGTTGATCCCATTACGCCCTATCTGCGTTCCATAGACGCCATTAACCCTATGGACGCCGCGTTTGACGATGCGCTGCGGGCAGGAATTACTTCCGCTATGATAGGGCCGGGCAGCGCAAACGTGGTAGGAGGTACTTTTTCCTTCGTAAAAACCCATGGAAGAAGCATTGACAAAATGCTTGTGCGCTCGCCTGCCGCCATGAAAATTGCCTTTGGGGAGAACCCAAAGGTTAATTATTCAGGGATGGGAAAATCGCCTGCTACCAGAATGGCAATTGCGTCTATGCTCCGGGAAGAGCTTTTTAAAGCCCAGCGCTATTATGAGAAAAAATGTGCAGGTATGAAACGGGAAGAAGAAGACTTTCGATATGAATGCTGGCTTCCGGTGTTTGAGGGAAAAATCCCCATGAAGGCCCACGTGCACCGGGCGGATGACATTCAAACTGCCATCCGCATTGCAAAGGAATTTAAGCTGGATATAACCCTGGACCATTGCAGCGAGGGACATTTGATTGCGGAGCAGATTAAAGAGGCGGGCTTCCCGGCGATTGTAGGGCCGGATTTAGCCAGCAGAAACAAGATAGAAGTACAAAATATGGCTTTTAAGACCGTAGGAATTTTAAACAAAGAGGGTGTAAAAACAGCAATTACCACAGATCACCCGGTATCCCTGATACAGTCTTTGCCAATCTGTGCAGGACTGGCAATAAAAGCGGGTATGACGGAGGAAGAAGCGTTAAAAGCCATCACCATTTATCCGGCGCAGATTTGCCGGGTGGATAAGCGGGTGGGTTCTTTGGAGGCAGGGAAAGATGCGGATATTGCAATTTTTGATGATCTTCCTATCAGGGTGTCGGCAAAGACCATGTGTACAATGATAGAAGGAAAAGTTGTCTATGCGGATAAAAGCTTTTCTTTACCTGTCAGTGAAAAAAATGTATAATGGAATGGCAGTGTGTGGAAAACAGGCATTCTTCGTCCCAATTTGCGGGCTGTTGGAGGCATGTGGGATTATGTGTGGAGGTGTAATTTGCACAGGATAAAAAAGATGGCGGCCGCCTTTTTCGTCTTATTATCGACAGGATGTGCTGCCATACAGGAAGAAAAAATACCGGATACGGAAAATATAATTACCAGTATGGAGGCAGAGCCCGAGCTTTCTTATGAAGTGCCTGTAAGCTCTGCCAACATTTTTATCAATCAATTAGGCTACGGGAAGGAAAGTACAAAAGTAGCCGTTTTTTGTGGGGAAGAGCTGCCGGATGAATTTCAGGTGATCAGAAAGGATACCGGAGAGAGTGTGTTTACCGGATATCTTGAGAATAAGGGATATGATGAGAGGTCGAAGGAATATAATAGCTATGGGGATTTTTCTCCGGTCTGCGAGGCTGGTCTTTACTACATAGAAGCACCCTTGCTTGGGCGGTCTTATTCGTTTACGATTGAGGACGGGATGTATGAGAATATTTTTAAAGAGGCATGTAAGCAGTACTATTACAGCAGATGCGGTATGACGCTGACGAAACAGTATGCAAACGGGGTGGCTCATAACGCATGCCATACAGGAAAAGCGGTTCTCAAGGAGGATGAATCTGTCAGCCTGGATGTGAGCGGAGGATGGCATCAGGATGAAAAAGGATCTAAAAACGTAGTATCAGCGGCAAGGAGTATTGGGGTTATGCTGCTTTCCTATGAACTATATGAAGATTCCTTTACGGACGAGATGGGCATACCGGAAAGCGGAAACGGAATACCGGATTTGCTTGATGAAATTAAGTATGAGGTGGAATGGCTGCATAAGATGCAGGATGAAAAGACAGGGGCCGTTTATTCCGGCGTTGGAATTTATGAGCAAAACGGTGGAGATAAGGTTTGTGTAGAACCTGCCGATGGAAAATCTGCAATGGCCTTTGCCATGGCGCTTGCAAAGTTTAGCTATCTTTATCAGGATTATGATAAAGACTATGCGGCGGAGTGTTTGGCAGCAGCAGACCGTGCCTGGCAGTATGCAGACGCAAATTTGCAGGAGGAAAGGGAAGCGGAAGAATGGAGATTTGCGGCGGCGGCAGAGCTTTACAGAGCCAGGGGAAAGCAATCTATTCACAAATATGTGACCAGGTATCTTTCCGGTGGAGCTTATAAGGAAAATATGAGTGATGTGGTTTTTTTAGGCTGTGTTACATATATTTGCACGAAGCAGTCCGTTAAGTTAGAGCTCTGTGAGGAAATTACCAATACATTAATGCTTCGGGCCGAGGAAATTGCAAGGAAAGCATCAGGAGCTCTTTTTCAGGCAGGGGAGGCGTCAGGGCAAAATGAAAATTCTAAGCTGCTGCGGAATATGATGTATTTGACGACGGTGGATCACATGATTACAAACGACGAGTATGACAGTGTAATTGAGAATCATCTCCATTATTTTCTGGGGAGAAATAAAGAAGCAATCAGTTACATTGACAATGTGGGGGAGGGCAATTACAGGTCAATAGATGAAAGTATGGGTATCATGAAACAATTTGAAGCAAACAGTAAGCTGATTTTTATGCTCAGTGAAATTGTAGGAGAGCATCACCATTAAATTAGTATATGGAGTTGTCTCTGAAAGAGCATTTTTTGCAAGGTGTGCGGCATCATATTCTCTTTTAGAGCAGGACATATGGTTGTAAGGTTAAAGTGTGAAGAAGAGATGAAGATTTTCTAAGGCGTCAAAGGACGCCGCCTAAGAAAATCTAAGTCATCTCTTGAAGAATCGCCTTGGGCGATTCTTCTGAAATAATTCATGTATTGTTTGTGCCGCAAAGCGGCATGTTTGAAAGTGTGAAGAAGAGATGAAGATTTTCTAAGGCGTCAAAGGACGCCGCCTAAGAAAATCTAAGTCATCTCTCGAAGAATCGCCTTGGGCGATTCTTCTGAAATAATTCATGTATCGTTTGTGCCGCAAAGCGGCATGTCGGGAAGAGTGAAAGGTTTTCCATCTTTCACTCACAAGTTTGTGTCTGCGCTGCATCCACAAACTTGATATGTGCAAAAAGCAGCGCAGAAATGAGGAGAAATATGAAGATAGTAGTATTGGCAGGCGGGACCAGCACGGAGAGAGATGTGTCTTTAAGCTCCGGCGCTATGATTTACCGTGCACTTAAAAGCAGAGGATATAACGCGATACTTTTAGATGTGTATTTGGGGTACGAGTGGGAAGAAGGAAAGCAGAATAATATAGAGAGTATTTTTGACCAGGACAGGGACTGGGCGGGAGAACTTGGAAGTATCAGCGAGCAGAATCCGGATATCGAGCAGGTGAAAGCGATGCGGCCGGACGGAGAGAAAAACTTTTTTGGGCCTAATGTGATCAGACTTTGCCAGGCTTCGGATGCGGTGTTTATGGCGCTTCACGGGGAAAACGGCGAAAATGGGAAGATACAGGCGTGCTTTGACCTTATGGGAATCACCTATACGGGAACGGACTATGTGAGCTCGGCGCTTGCCATGGACAAAGGAATTTCCAAGGAGCTGTTTATCTGCCATGGGATTCCTACGCCCGCATACATACGTTTTCAAAAAGGCCAGGAGAAAAAGGAAAGGATTTCCTTCCCTTGCATTGTCAAGGCATGCTGCGGGGGGTCAAGCGTGGGCGTAAGTATAGCGGAAACGGAGATGGAATATGAGAGGGCCCTTGCGGAGGCCTTTCAGTATGATGATGAGGTAATCGTGGAGCAGTACATTGACGGACGGGAATTTTCCGTGGGCGTGATGGAAGGGAAGGCGCTGCCGGTGATAGAAATCGCGCCTCTTGAGGGATTTTATAATTATAAAAATAAATATCAGCCGGGGGCTACGGTGGAAACCTGCCCTGCCCGGATTTCGCCTGAAAAAACGAGAGAGCTTCAAAAATATGCGGAAGAAGCATTTACGGCGCTGCGCCTTAAAAATTACGCAAGAATGGATTTCATGATGAATGGGAAAGGGGAGGTGTTTTGCCTGGAGGCAAACACGCTGCCGGGCATGACGCCTACCTCCTTACTTCCTCAGGAAGCGGCGGCTTTGGGAATGAGCTTTGAGGAGCTTTGTGAGCGGATACTGGAAGCGGCCGTTCGATAATTTTTTTTACACAACAGCTTTACGCCCCGGCCCCAATTTGTGGTCTGCTGAAAGCATGTGGGGTAGAATGAAAGGTTTGTGGATGCAGCGCAGACACAAACTTGATATGCGCGAAAAGCAGCGCAGAAATGAGGAAAAATATGAAAAATATGACGTTAAAAAATATTGCAAAAGCTTGTGGAGGCGTTTTGCACCTGCCAAAGAGGGGGGATGGGAAAGAGAACTTCCAGGAGGCATCCTGTGTGGTGATTGATTCCCGAAAAATAGTGCCGGGGGGTATTTTCATTGCCACAAAAGGCGAGAAAGTGGATGGGCACAGGTTCATAGGGCAGGTGGCGGAAAAAGGGGCGTTAGGCGTGGTGTGTGAGAGGGCGGAAAAAGAATGCCCTGTGCCGTATATTCTGGTGGAGGACTCTTTAAAGGCGTTAAAGGATATCGCAGAGTTTTACAGGAAGGAGCTGTCCGTTAAGGTGGTAGGGATCACCGGCAGCGTGGGGAAGACTACCACTAAGGAATTTATAGCTTCCGTGCTTTCCACCAGATATCGGGTGTTAAAAACATTAGGGAATTTTAATAACGAAATCGGCCTTCCACTTACGGTCCTTTCAATCCGAAAGGAGCATGAGATTGCGGTTCTTGAAATGGGGATCAGCGATTTTGGGGAGATGCGCCGTTTAAGCAGGATTGCCCGGCCGGATATTTGTGTGCTTACAAACATCGGGCAGTCCCATCTGGAAAAGTTAGGAAGCCGGGAAGGGATTTTTAAGGCAAAATCAGAAATTTTTGATTATATGAATCCCGAAGGTTATGTATTTGTCAACGGGGACGATGACATTCTCTGCCGTATCAAACAGAGAGGAAATCATGCGCCCATTCATTTTGGGTTAAAGCCTGAGAATGAAATTTTTGCATCAGATGTGCTTGATGAGGGATTGTGTGGCTCTAAGGCGGTTATTCATGCAAATCTGAAGGCTTTTTCGGTGGATATTCCCCTGCCGGGAATGCATATGGTGTTAAATGCGCTGGCGGCGGCAGGCGTTGGAATGCAGCTGGGCCTTACGGCCGAGGATGTAAAGAATGGTATTGCCAATGTGGAGACGATCAGAGGGAGAAGCAATGTACTTTCGCTTCCCGATTATACCCTGGTGGACGACTGCTACAATGCCAATCCGGGTTCTATGCGGGCAGCAATCGATTTGCTTGCCATGGCACCCGGAAGAAAAGTAGCAATTTTGGGAGATATGTTTGAGCTAGGGGAAGGGCAGGAACAGCTTCACGGCGACGTAGGCGCCTATGCGGCGAAGAAAAAGATAGATGTATTAATCTGTACGGGAAGGCTATCCGGATATATGTATGAGCAGGCGGCCCATATGGGAGAAGAAACATATTACTTTGCCGAAAGAGAAGAAATGATGAAAGAATTGCCAAAGCTGCTTAAAAAGGGGGATACCATTTTGGTAAAAGCGTCCCACGGGATGGAATTTGAGAAAGTGGTAGAGTTTTTAACCAGGTAATTATTTAGCCTTCGGCTTCATAGTTACTTAACCAGACCTTTATGCAATAAGGAATAGTTGACTAACCGTTAAGAAAGTGTATAATACAGAGTGTGAAACACAAAAATGTGAAATACAAAAATGTGAAACACAAAATTGTGTAACACAAAAATGGCGACGCAAAAATTTGAAACTTAAAATTGTGTAACACAAAAATATATAACATAAAAACTATCATTCATATTTTATGAAAAAACGGGAAAATCAAAAGAAAAAGGTGATTAGCAGATGAAAATGAAACTTCCGGACAAATTTCGTCCACGCATCATTATGACTATACTTGGGGTAATTCTTTGCGCTATTGCCGTGGGCTTTTTTAAATGCTCAGTTTTCGGCGTAGATCCCTTTCAGTGCTTTGCACAGGGAAGCTGGGCAAGGTTTTTGGGCGGAATATCGTATGGATCATACTATACGGGGATATGCCTGCTGATGTTGATCGTAGATTTGTTTCTGGATAAACACTACATAGGCATCGCCACTTTTATAAATATGTTTCTTACCGGTTATATTGCCGATTTTTCACAGGTTGTCATTGGACGCACATTTCCGTCCCCTTCTATAGGGGCCCGGATTATTATGCTGCTTATAGGTGTGGTTTTGATGTGCTTTGCCTCTTCCCTGTATATGACATCCGACTTAGGCGTTTCTGTCTATGACGCCATTCCTATTATTATTTCTAATAAGAGCAAAAAGCCTTTCCGGTTTTGCAGGATCGGATGCGACTTAATCTGTGTCATTATTGGGGCATTGTGCGGGCTGCTTCCAGGTATCGGAACACTTATTACGGCTTTCTTTATGGGGCCCTTAATTGACTTTTTTAACGTTCATTTTTCACGGCCTTTGTTATACGGAAAAGAGAAGAATGCAAAATAAAAATTTTGGCTTATTTCTCGGAAACGCCTATTTCATGACAGGCCTCGGCTTTAATCTTATAGTAGGTATCTTCAATGATATTCTGCGTATATGCGCCGGGCTTTTTCTGATATTCTTTGGGCAAATCTTTTATGTAAATAGGCTTTCCGTATTCTAATATTACCTGGGTCTTTTTAATCTTCGGAAGGTGATCCTCAAAAATATCGCCGGAATTATAAAGAGTCATGGGAACAATGGGACATCCTGTTTTCGCGGCAATTTTAAAGCTTCCCTCATGAAATTCCATAAAAGTATGATTTACTTTGTTCCTGGTCCCTTCAGGGAAAATGCAGATGGAAATGCCGGATTTTACTTTGTCGATTGCCGTCAAAATTACCTTTAGCCCCTGTTTTAAATCGTTGCGGTCCAAAAACAGGCAGTGAAGATTACGCATCCAGTTTACCAGAAGAGGCCATTTGAGCATCTCTCTTTTGGCGATATATCCCGTAGGCCGTGGCACCCGTACATAGGTAATCAATATATCAAAATAACTTCTATGATTTCCAATATATAAGACGGGCGTATCTTGGGGAACATTTTCCTCTCCTCTTACAATAATATCCGTCCCTGCAAAAAACAGGCATACGCGAAATGCCCAGTTTACAATAGCAAGAGAACTCCTGTTTTTTAGGTCCATATTAAACTTGCCGATAATCCATTCGACAATCAAAAGAGGAATACTGAAAACTAAAAATGTTATGACAAAGGATGCCACCAAAATAAGTCGAATCATACAAACAACCATACCCTTCCCGCCGCACCTTCCAAACTCTATGCAATAGTAAAAAGAAAACTTCATTATATGCCCATTATACCGTTAGCCTCGCACTAACAAATAGAATCTGTCCGGAAGGTTTTCAAAGCATTTATAGTATATAGTATGAGACCAGTTTTGGCAATAGGCGTTATTTAAGGTTTTGACAACCCGATAAAAATAACCGAGAAACGCAGCTCTTTTTAAGGCGGCCGGAAACATAGCGCTCTTTCCATGTATATCTGGACTTCATATGGAAACTCTGATAAAATAACAGAGTAATCACACCACATAAGACAGGAAGAGGAATACTCAAATGGACAAAATTGCGGTTTTAATTCCATGCTATAACGAAGAAAAGACGATTGCCAAGGTGATTAAGGACACCAAAGCGGCTTTGCCGGAAGCGGTTGTTTACGTATATGATAATAATTCCACCGACCAAACGGCGGAGCTTGCCCGCCGGCAGGGGGCGGTAGTGCGAAAGGAATATATGCAGGGCAAAGGAAACGTAATTCGGCGGATGTTTCGTGAAATTGACGCCCAGTGTTATATTATGGTAGACGGGGACGATACCTATCCCATGGAGTTTGCCCCAAAGATGGTGGACAAGGTGCTTTCTCACAATGCGGATATGGTGGTGGGCGACCGTTTATCCTCCACATACTTTGAGGAAAATAAACGTCCTTTTCACAATATGGGAAATTCCGTGGTGAAAGCCAGTATTAACCATTTGTTTGGCAGTGAGGTAAAAGATATTATGACCGGGTTCCGGGCCTTCAGCTATGGATTTGTAAAGACCTTTCCGGTGCTGTCAAAAGGATTTGAGATTGAGACGGAAATGACCATACATGCGGTTTATAATCACATGCAGATTGACAATGTGATTGTAGAATACAGGGACAGGCCGGAGGGAAGTGTGTCTAAGCTCAATACCTATGCGGATGGATTCCGTGTGCTTGGCACGATCTTTCGGCTTTATCGGGATTATAAGCCTTTTGGATTTTTCAGCCTTCTTTCGGCCTTGCTGGCGATAGTTGCCATTTTGTTTTTTGTCCCCGTGCTTTTGGAATTTTTGGAAACCGGGCTGGTGCTTAAATTCCCTACTCTGATTGTCTGCGGCTTTGTTATGATGGCGGCCATTCAATCCTTCTTTGCGGGTTTGATTCTTTCCAATATGGCGACAAAAAGCAGAAGAGATTTTGAATATCGCTTTACACGGGTCTGCGAGGAGGAAAGATGTAAGAAGCAAGAGGAGACTTGCAGATGATATAGACAAAATGTGAACTAAGGGGATGTCGCAAAACGGCAGATTCATACAATATATAGCAGCCATACGCTGGAAGTTTGGCTGCTATATATTGTATGGAAGCTAAGATTTGCAACAGCCCCTTTACGTGCAAAAATTGCAAAATATGGTTATAAAATCAATTGATGGTCTCGTTTGCCTTATATTTCGCCACTACCCGCTGGATGCGCTCGTTGGGATTAAGCAGGTCGCTGATAGAGGCGTCATGGTTTAAGGTATCAATAATATATGCAATGTATTTACTCATATCGCAGTCAATATACCATTCACGCTCAAGTAATTCTACGGGCTGATAAATTAAATTGGTAGTCAGAACTCTATCAATAATACCGTTTTCATATGCTTTATCAAACCGTTCAAGACCCTTGGTAAACAGGCCGAAGGTAGCGCAGATAAATATTTTACGGGCTTTGCGCTCCTTTAAGGCGGTGGCAACTTCTAAGACGCTTTCGCCGGAGGAAATCATATCGTCAATTACAACCATATCCTTTCCGGCAACATCGGAACCTAAAAATTCATGGGCAACAATTGGATTGCGGCCGTCTACAATGCGGGTATAGTCCCGTCTTTTATAAAACATGCCCATATCCAGTCCAAGCACATTTGCCATATAGATAGCACGGGGCATACCGCCTTCATCAGGGCTGATAACCATCATATGGCTCGAATCAATGCTGAGATCCTTTACATGCTTTAACAGACCCTTAATAAATTGATAGGTGGGTTGGACGGTCTCGAAACCGTTTAAAGGAATTGCATTTTGGACTCTTGGATCATGGGCGTCGAAGGTAATAATATTATCAACACCCATATGAACCATTTCCTGAAGGGCAAGGGCACAGTCAAGAGATTCTCTGGCAGTTCTTTTATGCTGCCGGCTCTCATACAGATAAGGCATAATGACGGTGATGCGTCTTGCTTTGCCGCCTACGGCGGCAATAATTCGTTTTAAGTCCTGATAATGATCGTCAGGGGACATGTGGTTTTCATGCCCGCACATATAATAAGTCAGGCTGTAGTTTGCAACATCCACAAGGAGATAGAGATCGCTTCCCCTTACGGATTCTAAAATAATTCCCTTAGCCTCCCCGGAGCCGAAACGGGGCACCTGGGCTTTTAAGATGTAGGAATCTCTTTGATAACCGGCAAAGGCAAGGCTTGTCTTATGTTCGCTTTCACGGACGGTACGCCATTTTACCAGATAATTATCCACCTTTTGGCCAAGAGCTCTACATCCTTCTAAAGGGATAATCCCAAGGGAACCTACAGGTATTGTTTCCAAATTTCTTGTTTCCTCACGCTGAGCCATATGGTACCTCACTTTCTGTTTTGGAGTCGTTTTTTTAACATTCTGATATCTGTTCCGGTAAATTTACAAATAGTATATTGGTTGGTTATTCGGGAAAAGACCCGGTCTGAGTAACGATTCCTCAAGTCCTCTAAGGATAAATTGGTTGAAATAATAGTGGATTTTTTATTTAGATGCCGTTGATTTAACAAGGAGAAAAATACGGAAACGGCAACATTGCTGGTGTATTCAGTTCCAAGGTCATCGATGATGAGCAGATCACAGCCATATAATTCTTCATGAAAATTGACAATATCATCTTTATTTTTGTAATCGAACATGTTTCTGGAGAGAGTTTCAAAGAGTCCGGCAGCGCTGAAATATATAACGGAATGCCCGCTTTCAATCAGTTCCCTGGCAATGCAGCCGGATAGAAAAGATTTGCCTGTACCTACTGTACCATAAAAAAATAAATTATGATAGCCCGAATCAAAAGTTTTTATAAAGTTTTTGCATTCTTTTACAGCGTTTTGAAAGCGCTGTAAATCCTCGCCCTGATAATAGTCATAAGAAAGTGTGCCGAAATTTTCCTGCTCCAACTGCTCGCGAATGCCCGACTGCTCATATAAAAGATCAATGACGGCCTGTTTAAAACAATGACACTTGACGCCTTCTATATAACCGGTATCCATACAGTCAGGACAGTGATAGACGGGCGTAAGGTAATCGGCCGGATAACCTGCCTTTATAAGAAGACTTTGCTTTTTAGCGGAAAGAGAGTTTATGGAGACATGCAGGTCTTTCAATGCATTTTCGTCGCCGCTAAGAAGCTTTTTTCCCTGGGATACGCACAGGGAAGCGATGGATTCGCACAGATCGCGATAACCTTCTACGTGGGAATAAACTTCTGCCGTCCGTTCTTCTAAAAGATGACGGGCAGAGGTTTGCCTGACCTCATATTCATGCATGATAGTTTCATATTGGGAGTTGCTAAGCGCCACAGTAGTTCTCCTTATAATAGTGCGAGGCCCTGTCAAGAACAAAATACAAGACCTTTTGTTAATTGCTTAAGATTTCTTTCTCAAGCTCGTCAAAATCATATTCGCTGTGCATAAACTGGTTAAACTGATCAATATTTTTGCCGCGGGGCTTTGCCGATGGGGCCTTGCTCTTTGCATAGGCCTCGTCTAAGGCTTTAATATCGGATTTATGATGAACCTGCTTTTTATGCCAGCTGGATAAGATGCTGTCAGCGTACTCAAATCGATGGTTGTCCGTAGCCATGACCGTCCGGCTGCAGGCTTCGAGGATAATATCTTTTGTAAATCCGTATGTTTTATTCCACTTAATTACATAATCGGCTTCCGCTTTGGTAGGAATGCCTGATTTACCCAGGGCTTTCATTACGTCGTAGACGGACTTGTCATATTTTATGGCAAATTTAGCTGCCTGCTTTGGCGTGGTGATCCCCTCTTGGGCCCAGCTGATAGCAACTTTTTCTATGTAACGGAAATCCTTTTTGCCCTTGTCAACGCAGTACTGGATCAGGTAATCTATCAGGTCTTCGGAAAAGCCAAGCCTGTCCGCAAAAAAGAGAATGGTTTTTATCTCGGAAGGGCTTAAAGGCCTGCCGATATACTGCTCGGCAACAAAGAGAAGCTGGGCGGTTTCTTCTTTATTCTGAAATTCCTTTAGCTGGTCAAGACTGTAGGAGGGCTTGGAAAATTCGGATTTTGCATCAGGAGTCTCCTGTTTGGGCGGTAGCTGCACGACGGGAGCTAATGACACCACATCGTTAGCAGAGCGCCTGGACACGTCGAGAAGACGAACCCCCGAAAGGTTCTTAGCCTCATCATATTCTAAAGCAAGGAGACGGTTCTTTTCCCAATATTTAAGAGCCCGCACAACGTCTTTTTCCGTGTGGTTAAACTGATCCGCGATGTCGGACACACTGGTAGAGCGGCCGGCGCCCATGACGCGGAGCAGGTATAAATATATTTTTAACTGTGCATCGTTGGCATCCTTCATGTACTCGTCAATGAACAAGTTGGATACAACGGTTATATCGGAATAATTTTCCTGATAAATTTTAAAGCGACTCATGAGCTGCCACCTGACCTTTATCTTATTTACACGAATTGAAAGCAAATTGAATTATAGCATAAGCAATCCGAAATTGAAATAGGAAAAATTTCAGGAAGCGAGTATTTACAAGGCTTTCCGGATTTTGTGGAAAGTGTGGATATTGTGGAAATAAAGTGGGAAAACACATTTACCAGGGGAAAATGCCTGTAAAATACAGGTAATTTTCAGGGACGCAGTTTCAAAAAATATCCACATATTTAAAAACCATTTCCGGCGTTTAAATATGTGGAAAATGTGGACAACTATCGCTTTAAAAGATTTTCTCCAATGTTTAAAACATCTCCGGCCCCCATAGTTATCAACAAATCATTTTGTGTACAATTTTTTAAAAGAAAATTTTCAATTTCTTCAAAGGAGGGGAAATAGTAGCAGGTTTTTCCCAAAGCTTCGATTTCCTTTTTCAGGGTTTCGGAACTGATGCCAAGGCTGTCGGTCTCCCGGGCAGGATAAATGTCCGAAAGAACCACACGGTCAGCCAGGGACAAAGCTTTGGCAAACTCTTTCATAAAAGCTTTGGTACGAGAGAAGGTATGAGGCTGAAATACGCACCAAAGGGTTGCATGAGGATAATTTTGCGCCGCATTTAAGGTTGCGGTAATTTCCGTGGGGTGATGTGCATAATCATCTATTATAGTAACTCCCTGAACCTTTCCTTTGTATTCAAAGCGCCGGTCGGTACCGTGAAAATTGCTTAATGCCTTTTTGACCACGGAAAAATCAATGGCAAGCAAATCTGCTAATGCAATGGCCGCCATTGCATTATAAATATTGTGTTCGCCGGGGACGCTTAAAGAAATAGTTTCTTTTAGGCCGTTTTTTCCGACAACAAGAAAATTGGCGCATCCGTTTTGGTAGCTTATCTGCTCCGGATGATAATCATATTCACCCGTTTTGCCGTAGGTAATAACGCGGCAGCTAAGGCCCTCCAGGATGGTATTTATTTCAGGGATTTCACCATTGATAATGAGGGTGCCGTTTTCAGGTAAAAGAGCCGCAAACCGGTGGAAGGAATTGCGAATGTCAGCGATATCCTTAAAAAAGTCCAGATGATCTTCTTCCACATTGAGGATAACGCCGATCTTAGGGAAAAAGCTTAAGAAACTGTTGGTATATTCGCAGGCCTCCGTTACAAAGTAGGGGCCATGGCCAACACGGATATTTCCGTCGATGGCCTTTAGAATACCGCCTATGGAAAGGGTGGGATCCGTCCCCGCCTCTAAGAGGATTTCCGAAGCCATTGAGGTGGTAGTAGTTTTTCCGTGGGTGCCGCTTATGGCTATGGGCAGATCATAATTTTTCATCATCTGTCCTAAGAGCTGGGCGCGGGTCAGGGAGGGAATGCCTCTTTCCTGCATGGCAATGTATTCCGGATTGTCAGGATGAATGGCGCTGGTATAGACCACAAGGTCAATGGAATCGTTTAGATTTTCCGCACGCTGCCCGTAATAAATGACGGCCCCTTTTTTGGCAAGGCGCTTGGTCAAAGGAGAGGGCTTTGCGTCGGAACCGGATACGGAAAAACCCTCATCCATTAAAATTTCGGCAAGACCACTCATACTGATTCCGCCTATTCCGATAAAATGTATGGAAACAGGGCGGTTAAAATTTATCTGGTACATGATGAAACCTCCGTTTTTCCAGGAAGAGTTTATTTCCTGGGGATTTGACTAATATAGTTTTGACCTAATTATATATAATTACACAATAAAAACCAATGGCATTTTCAACAAAATAAGATAGAGAAAAAGAAATCATATACAATATGTTTGAAAATTATGAAGATTATGAGCTTGAGAAAAGGCAATGTATTGTAGAAAATTTACATAAAAGCAATATATTTTAATAAAAATTTTGTAAACAATATTCACTTTTCGATAAACCTATGATATACTATTCATATATTTTATGATTGGTACCTGTATTGTAACAGTTTAAACAGTTCGGTATATTTGTTTAGGAAGCATGGAGGATAGCACAACGAATTTGTGCCACACCTAAATTTGCGGTTTGCCGGCAAGAATGGGGGATTAATATGATAAAAAAAGAAATGATTGCCATGCTCTTAGCAGGCGGTCAGGGAAGCAGGTTAGGCGTGCTGACATCTAAGGTGGCCAAGCCGGCGGTATCCTTTGGAGGAAAGTACAGGATTATTGATTTTCCTCTAAGCAATTGTATCAATTCCGGAATAGACACGGTGGGCGTTTTGACACAGTATCAGCCTTTGAGATTAAATACACATATTGGAATCGGTATCCCGTGGGATTTGGACAGGAATATCGGTGGGGTAACGGTTCTTCCGCCCTATGAAAAGATTTCCAACAGTGAGTGGTATACAGGTACTGCCAATGCAATTTACCAAAATCTGGATTACATGGAAAGCTTCAATCCGGAGTATGTCCTGATACTTTCCGGAGATCATATATATAAGATGGATTATGAGATTATGTTGGATTTCCATAAGGAAAAGAAAGCGGAAGCTACAATTGCGGTAATGCCGGTTCCTATGGAAGAGGCGAAGCGCTTCGGCATTATGATTACGGATGAAAAGAAGCAGATAATTGATTTTGAGGAAAAACCTGCAAATCCAAGGAGCAATCTGGCTTCCATGGGTATTTATATTTTTAACTGGAAGACCCTTAAGGAAGCGCTTGTGGCAAATGCAAACCAGCCGGGGCTGGATTTTGGGAAACATATTATTCCTTATTGCCACAGCAAGGGAGAATCCCTTTATGCCTATGAATTTAACGGCTACTGGAAGGATGTGGGAACCTTAAGCTCTTACTGGGAAGCAAATATGGAGCTGATTGATATTGTACCCGAATTTAATCTGTATGAGGAATACTGGAAGATTTACACCAAAAGCGAAATTCTGCCTCCCCAGTACATAGCAAATGATTCCGTGGTAGAAAGAAGTATTGTAGGAGAAGGAACGGAAATTTTTGGTAAAGTATACAATTCCGTCATTGGCTGCGGCGTCATAATTGGAAAAGATACGGTGGTGACGGATTCTATTATTATGAATAATACGGTAATTGGCGCCGGATGTAAATGCCATAAGGCAATCGTAGCTGAAAACGTTACAATCGGAAATAACGTGAGGCTTGGCATGGGAGATGAAGTCCCCAATGAAACGGAGCCTCAAATTTATAACAATGGTATTGTCACAGTGGGAGAGAAGAGTGTAATACCGGATGACATCACAGTAGGAAAGAACTCTTGTATATTCGGAGTTACTTCAAGGGAAGATTATCCTGATAATTGTCTTGCAAGCGGAAAAACATTTATTAAGGCAGGTGATGAGCGGTGAGGGAAACAATTACAGGATGAGAGAACTCTCAAAGAAAAGGGCTGTGTGTGCGATGCCGATTGCGGGGAGCTACCGGAGTATTGACTTTGCATTAAGCAATATGACAAATTCCCATATTCAAAAGGTAGCGGTATTTACCCAGTATAATGCAAAAAGCCTGAACGAACATTTAAATTCCTCCAAATGGTGGGATTTTGGACGTAAGCAGGGCGGATTATATGTATTTACCCCGGCAGTTACTTCAGAAAACAATTACTGGTACAGGGGAACGGCGGACGCCATTGCACAGAACTTGTCTTTCCTAAAAAACAGTCATGAACCTTATGTGGTGATTACTTCCGGCGATTGTGTATATAAGCTGGATTACAACAAGGTATTGGAATACCATATTGCAAAGAAGGCCGACATTACTGTGGTATGTAAGAGCATGCCGGCTGAAACGAATGTGGAGCGGTTTGGCACGGTCAGGATGAATGAAGAAAGCCGGATAGAGGAGTTTGAAGAAAAACCCATAGTGGCCAAATCCAATACAATTTCCTGTGGTATTTATGTGGTCAGAAGGCGTCAGCTGATAGAAATGATTGAAAAATGCGCGCAGGAAGACAGATATGATTTTGTTAAGGATATTCTGATTCGTTATAAGAACATAAAAAGGATTTACGGGTACAAGCTTTTAGAGTACTGGCGGAATATAGCGACAGTGGAGGATTATTTCAGTACGAATATGGATTTCCTTAAGCCGGAAACGAGAGATTATTTTTTTAAACAGTATCCGGACATTTATTCTAAGGTGGAGGATCTGCCGCTGGCAAAATATAATGTGGGCTCACAGGTCAGAAACAGCCTGATTTCCAGCGGCTGTATTGTAAATGGGATTGTGGAGGATTCCGTTATTTTCAAAAAGGCTTACATAGGAAACAACTGCTACATTAAAAATTCTATTATTTTAAATGACGTGTATATCGGAGACAATACCCGCATTGAGAATTGCATTGTGGAAAGCCGCGATACGATTCGGGCAAATTCCTATCATGCGGGTACTGATGGCATCAAGATTGTACTAGAGAGAAACAACAGATACGTTATGTAATGAATGCGGGCAGGAAGAATTTACGTGCTTCACAAGAAGCTGATTTTGGACATGGCTAAGACCATAGATGTTAAATAATCAACTAAGGGGGAAGGACAATGCAAATTACTGATGTGCGTGTAAGAAAAATTACGAAAGAGGGCAAGATGCGTGCTATCGTTTCGATTACCATTGATGATGAATTTGTAGTTCATGATATTAAGGTAATAGAAGGAGATAAAGGACTTTTTATAGCAATGCCCAGTAAGAAAGCGACAGACGGCGAATATCGAGATATCGCCCATCCTATTAACTCGTCCACGCGGGAAAAAATACAGAGCATTATTCTGGACAGATATCAGAAGGCGCTGTCAGAGCCGGACGGGGAAATATTATAAGACAAAGGCAATTGGTAAAATAGGAAAAGGAGGTCATCGGGAAAGGATGACCTCTCTTTATATGGACATTTGCTATTGTTTTCAGTATAATTGGGATGATATTTATAACTATAGCAAACGACATAATAAATTTCTGTTTCCGGCTCTTGCAAAAACCATATATGAAAGTTTTTGCAAGACCGAAAACGAAATTTCTAATGTCGTTTGCTACAAGTAAAAATGAGGAATTAGTGTATGGAAGTTGTATTGCGTAATCTGACGAAAAGATTTCCCGGCCGTGACAGGAAAAAGCGGGAAGACGTTATTGCAGTGGATAATTTTAATTTTGAAATACCGGACGGTAAGCTGATTGGGCTGCTTGGACCCTCCGGGTGCGGAAAAAGTACGACGCTTAATTTGATAAGCGGCCTGTTAAAGCCTACCGGCGGCAGAATCTTTTTTGGGGAGGATGACGTTACGGATTTGCCCCCGGAAAACAGGGGGATTGGGCTGGTGTTCCAGAATTATGCCCTTTATCCGCATTTGACGGTGAAGCAGAATATTTTATTTCCGTTACAGAACTTAAAAGGCAAGGACAAGCTTTCTAAAGGCGAGATGCTTGAAAAGGTAACCGAGGCGGCCAGGCTGGTGCAGATAGAAGATTTGATGGACAGGAAGCCCGCGGAGCTCTCCGGCGGCCAGCAGCAGAGGGTGGCGATTGCCCGCGCGCTGGTGAAAATGCCCCGGGTACTTCTCCTGGATGAGCCTTTGTCTAATCTTGACGCCCGCCTGCGACTTAAGACCAGGGAGGAAATCAGAAGAATCCAAAGAAAAACAGGTATTACCACTATTTTTGTCACCCATGATCAGGAAGAAGCAATGAGTATTTCCGACATGATTGTCGTCATGAAGGATGGGGTTGTCCAGCAGATTGGGAAGCCTCAGGAGGTGTACGACAGCCCGGAAAATTTGTTTGTGGCCAGGTTTCTTGGGACGCCGCCCATCAATTTGTTTGAGGGACAGGTGAAGAATGGCCAACTGTATATTGGGGAGGATGCGGTTTTAAGGCTTAGGGGGATTGAAAATCAGGAGGTCTTTGTGGGAATCAGACCGGAAGGGTTTATCTTACAGGAGGACGGGCCTTTTTGCTGTACGCTAAACGGCGTGGAAGTGATGGGGCGCGATATCAGCGTGGTATCTCAAAATAAAGCTTCATTAAATCAATCCATCCGCGCCATTGTGGGGGCGGAACATTTGGCAGGGATAGGAAAGGAGCGCCAGGCAACGGAAACAAAAGTCAGGTTCGCCCTGCGTCCCCATAAAGTCTTTTTATTTAGCAGGGAAACGGAAAAACGGATTGATTTTGAGGAACTTCCTATTGGTGGCAGTACCGTAAGCACGGCTTGCGATATGCGGGGGGATAAGTATGAAGAAAACAAAACTCTCTGACAGCAGCTTAAAGGGATGGCTGTATCTTTTGCCGGCGATACTCTTTTTGGGTATTTTTATGGTGTATCCTTTGATAGATGTTTTTATTTATTCTTTTGAAGAAGGATACAATTCCGCGTCACAGACTTATTTTGGGATTGGATGGTATAACTATTCCTATATATTGCATGACCCTTATTTTTTGCAGGCTGTGAAAAATACTTTTATATTGGTTATGATTACCGTACCATTATCAACGGGGATCGCACTGCTTATTTCGGTGGCTTTAAGCTCTATTAAGCCTCTGCGCGAGTTGTTTCAGACGATTTACTTTTTGCCTTACGTGACCAATACGCTGGCGGTGGGGCTTGTTTTTATGATTTTGTTTAAAAAGACGGCATACACGGATGGACTTGTCAACCTTTTCCTCAATTGGTTTGGCGGAAGCAGCGTTGATTTTATTGACGGACCTTATCAGGCTAAAATGTTTGTACTTTGTTTTTACACCATATGGGTGGTAATGCCGTTTAAAATTTTGATTTTAACCAGCGCCCTTTCCTCCGTAGATCAGGTTTACTATAATGCGGCAAAGGTAGATGGAACATCTAAATTCAGAACTTTTATGCGCATCACCCTGCCTATGATCTCTCCAATGATTTTTTATCTTGTTATCACAGGATTCATTGGGGCTTTTAAGGCGTACAGTGATGCGGTTGCGCTCTTTGGCACCAATTTAAACGCGGCGGAAATGAACACAATTGTGGGGTATGTTTACGATATGCTCTATGGAGACAGTGGGGGATATCCCTCCTATGCCTCTGCGGCGGCAATTATCCTGTTTTCTATTGTGCTGACGATTACATGTATTAATCTGCTGATTAGTAAAAAGAAGGTTCATTATTAGGGATTGGATGGAATGGAGGTAAGAATGACGACTGATTACGGTAAGATTGAAAAGACGGCGAAAACCCGTAAAACAGTTTTGAATACGATAACCTATATTCTGCTGATTCTCTGGGCGGTTATTGTGTTGTTCCCTTTTTACTGGATGATTTTAACATCCGTAAAAAGCTATAGTGCGTACAACTCGGAATACATTCCCGCATTTATTACATTGTCTCCGACTATGCAAAATTACGTGGATGCATTCACGGCCGTGCCGCTGGGAAGATATTTTGTCAATACGGTTATTTTTACGGTTGCGACCACGGCGATTATGCTTTTTGTAATCACGCTGGCGGCATTTGCTTTTGCCAGACTTGACTTTAAAGGAAAAAATATTGCCTTTATGATATTTCTTTCTTTGATGATGATTCCAAATGAGTTGGTCATCATAACCAATTTTGTGACGGTTACGAATCTGGATATGAGAAACAGCTTTCCGGGGCTTATCCTGCCGTCCGTCACCTCTGTTTTTTATATTTACCTGCTAAAGGAAAATTTTGAGCAGATCCCGGATAGTCTGTATTATGCGGCGAAGGTTGACGGTACGTCAGATTTGAAATATCTGCTAAGAGTTATGATACCCATATCAAAGCCCACGCTGATTACAATTACCATATTAAAAGTGATTGAATGCTGGAACTCTTATGTGTGGCCGCGTCTGATCACGGATGACGAAAATTATTTTCTGGTTTCAAACGGGATTCAGGAGATTCGGGAAAACGGGTTCGGCCGCGAAAATATTCCGGCTATGATGGCGGCGGTTGTAGTGATTTCCCTTCCGCTTATCATTCTTTTTCTGATTTTCCGAAAGAAAGTGATGGCCGGCGTTTCAAGGGGAGGGACAAAAGGATGATAAAAAAAGGAAAGAGGATTTTGCTGCTTGTCCTTCTTATGACAATGATTACGGCCGGCCCCTTAGCCCTTACGGGCTGCCATGGTTCAAAGGGCTTAAGCGCCTTTTCCATTCCCGAAGAATTTGATGAGGGCAGGGACTATGAAATTACATTTTGGGCCAAGAATGATACCAACAAAACGCAGACCGCCATTTATGAGCAGGCAATTGTAGATTTTGAAAAGCTGTATCCCAATATCACCGTGAATCTTCGTTTATATACGGATTACGGTAAGATTTATAATGATGTGATTACCAATATTACGACGAATACCACGCCCAATGTATGCATTACCTACCCGGATCATATTGCAACGTATTTGTCGGGCACGAATCTGGTGGTGCCTCTTGACGACTTAATCGCGGATGAGAAGTACGGTCTTGGGGGAAACGAGGTGAGGTTTGACGCGCCTTCCGCAGAGGAAATTATTCCCCAATTTTTGGGAGAGTGTGCGATAGATGGAACCTGTTATGCGCTTCCCTACATGCGGTCTTCGGAAGCCTGCTATATTAATAAGACTTACGTGGAGGCTTTGGGCTATACCCTGCCGGATGCGCTTACCTGGGATTTTGTGTGGGAGGTTTCGGAGGCGGCAATGGCCAAAGATCAGGAAGGAAATTTTCTGATTAACGGCCAGAAGGTAATGATTCCCTTTATTTATAAGTCTACGGATAATATGATGATACAGATGCTAAAGCAAAAGGATGCGGGCTATTCCACTGCCAATGGAGAGCTGCTTCTTTTTAATGAGGATACAAAAGAACTTCTTTATACCATTGCGGAGCATGCGAAAACAGGCGCTTTTTCCACTTTTAAGATTTCAAGCTATCCTGCCAATTTTTTAAATACCGGCCAGTGCCTGTTTGCAGTAGATTCCACGGCGGGCGCCACATGGATGGGGACAAATGCGCCTCTTTCCGACATCAGCAAAGACAAGGTGGTGGAATTTGAAACGGAGGTTATGGCGATTCCCCAGTTTGATGTGCAGCACCCGCAGATGATATCCCAGGGCCCCTCGGTTTGTATTTTTAATAAGAAGGACCCACAGGAGGTTTTGGCCTCCTGGCTGTTTATCCAGTATCTGCTCTCCAATGATGTGCAGATTGCCTATGCCAAAACGGAAGGCTATGTGCCGGTGACCTCGAAAGCGCAAGGTTCGGCGGAGTATCAGGAGTATTTGTCGAGATGCGGGGAAAACAATACGGAATATTACGACGTTAAAATAAAAGCCACGGAATTATTGCTTGATAACATTGACCACACTTTTGTAACGCCGGTATTTAAGGGTTCGGCTTCCCTCAGGGACGCCGCCGGTCAACTGATTGAAAATACGGTAAAATCAGTCAGAAGAAAGCAGGAGGTGGATGAGCAGTACATGGATAAGCTTTATGAGGATACGGTTTCCCTGTACCGCCTGGATCAACTAAACGGGAATTCATCCCTTTCTTCCGGCAAGGAGGACCTGGGGGAGCTGCCGCGGACATCCGTTATTTTGCTGTCCGGTTTGGCGGCCGCATGGCTGCTGATTCTTACATATGTTATTGCGCGCAGGGTAAAACGCGGGCGGTCAGGGGAAAGATAAAAGGAAGCGCCCGGCCGGGGCTGAGCCTTTGCTGCAAAGACCGTGAAAAGAAATAAGCGAGAATGTATTGATTTCTTGAAAATATCATGTATAATAAACTCGACAAAATTAACTAACTGTTCTCAGTATTTTGAAGGAGGAAAAAATGAAAAAAGTTGTATCTTTATTGCTTGCTCTCATGCTTGTGATTGCTTGTGTGGGTTGCGGGGAGAAAAAGGAAAGCGCTCCGGCACAGGATGCCGCTGTAAATGAGCAGACGGATGAAGGAACGCAGGATGCTGCAGAGCCGGATGCAGGCGCCGAACAAGAGCCGGAAGCTGCTGATGAAGACGTTGCGGAGCCGGAAGCAGAGGCTGACGGTAGCGCAGCTACGGGAGATGATGCAAAGTCCGAAGGCGTTATGACTTATGAAGAGTATGTTGCTGCGGAACTTGATACGGAAGTTGTAGTTGAGACCTATGTTCAGGCAAAACAGTCCTGGTGGGAGGACAAAGCGACCGTTTACAGTCAGGATAAGGACGGCGGTTACTTCCTGTACAACATGGCCTGCTCAGAGGAAGATTATGAGAAGCTGACCGTAGGAACAAAGATTAAAGTTACGGGTTACAAAGCAGAGTGGTCCGGTGAGGTTGAGATCATTGACGCAACCTTTGAGATTGAAGATGGCAATTATGTTGCCGAAGCTGAGGATGTAACGGCGCTTCTTGGATCTGACGAGCTGGTTGATCATCAGAATAAATTTGTAGCATTTAAGGGTATGACGGTTGAAGCCAGCAAGGATGCGGATGGAAACGACGTTGCTTTCCTGTATAACTGGGATGGTTCCGGACAGGATGGGGACGATCTGTACTTCAATGTTTCCCTTGACGGATCCACCTATACATTTACGGTAGAATCTTATTTGTGCGATAATACGACGGATGTATACAATGCGGTTAAGGGTCTGAATATTGGCGACCAGGTTGATATGGAAGGCTTTTTATACTGGTATGAGGGCGTGAATCCCCACATTACCTCTTTAACGGTAAAATAATTTACACAAAAGTCTACATAAGCGCGGGCGTTTATACGCCTTGCCAAAGGTTTATGGGTACAAAAATTTCACCCTGAAAGTCGGAGGATACGTTAAGGCAGCGTCTGATTTTCAGGGTGTTTTACGCTCTGTTTTTTGTTGCGGCAACGAGTCAGGTGGACATGCTTGCATGTCTGTTTGGCGACTGCCGTGAGGGCCCTTGACTTTCAGAAGAGTATTACAAAAAATGTGCATGAACCGTCAGGAAGTAGGCTTTCTCAAAGGACAGTCGGATAAGCTTATTTTGCCTTTAAGGACATGTAACCCACAGTCGTCCAGATAATCCTGTAAAATCGGGAGAGACTGGGAGGAGATGGGGCCTATGATGATTTCGCCAATTAAATCTGCCAATTGCATATCAAGTTTGGCGCACATTTTGTTAAGATCCAGGGGATAGTATTTTTTGATCCGTTCTACGGATACATGGTATTTGGGCTCTATCATAAATTCATCGGAAAGAAAAGGAGAAACCACCAGCCGGTATTCCCTCTCGCTTGCAAAGGAAGGGTGCTTGAAGGCGGCCGACTGCACCCAGGCATCGTACATTAAGCTTTGAAGTTCGGGCGAATCCTCGCAAAAGCGTTTCTGCTGTTTGACGAGCTCACAAAATGCGGTTACAAGAGGATGCTCCTTGATATACTCCTGATAAAAGACTTCCTGGAGGGCAATTGCGCCGCCGACCATTTTCTGCATCAGAACTTCGCGCAGTCCAATACAGACACCCCGGCCAAAGTGGCCGTATCTGTCCCACTGAGCGGCGTCGTCCCTGTATTTGGAAAAGCACGCCGCATAGGCGGAATAGTGAAATTCCTTTGCCATTTCATTCTGGAAGAAGGATTCTATTTGTATGCTTTTGGCGTACTCCCCGTCCGATTGTAATTTTGCGGTGACAGCTTCACAGAGCCCATTCATGAAAAATCTCATTTCAGAGGCATCGTTCATGTTGAGAATGTTGTTAAGCCTTAATTCCGCATGACGGATGATGCCGTCAAAAGCGGCAAAGTCGGTATAGTGGTATAACATAGGCAGCCTCCATAAATTAAATATGATAGTGATAAAAATATAACAGATATTGATAGAAATCCATATTTTTATATGTTATTATTATAATATGTTATCATTATAAATTATAAATAGGAAATTGGAAAGTACTAACGCAGTATCGCAGGCACGGCTTGCGATAGGCAGGAAATGTAAATGTGAAAGATAAATTTTTCACATAACATATTTGTGCCTTGGCCTAAATTTGAGGGCTGATGGCAAGAATGGGGGATTAAAATGAACAATATTGAAAGAAGAGACGCACAAATGCCGTACATATCGGACGGGACCATTTTTGAGGAGCAGAAAAAATGTCGTAAAATTTTGCAGAAATTAAATACCGTAGACCGCTCTGATTTTGATGAAATTGGTAAGCTTGTAAAAGAACTGTTTGGGAAATCGGACGGGGCTTTTCTCAATCCGCCCTTTTACTGTGATTATGGTTCTCATATTGAGGTCGGGAAAAATTTCTTTGCCAATTACAATTGTATGATTATTGACGTGGCGAAGGTAAAGATTGGGGATAACTGTCAGATGGCTCCCAATGTGGCAATCTACACGGCAGGACATCCGGTACACCCTGATTCCCGCAATACCGCTTATGAATATGGGATTGAGGTTACCATTGGGGATAATGTGTGGCTTGGCGGTAACACAGTTATCGTACCAGGGGTGCATATTGGCAGCAACACTGTAATAGGTGCGGGCAGTGTAGTTACAAAAGATATTCCGGACTGGGTGATTGCAGCAGGAAATCCCTGCAAGGTGATTCGCAGAATTACGGAAGAGGACAGGAAATTTTATTTCAGGGACAGAGAGTTTGACGCAGAAGCATGGAATCATATGGAACAAATGTGGAAGGAGAAATAAAAGTATCAGGGGAACGGCGTATGGACAACAATTCCGTATACTGCTGTACACTTAATTTAGATTATTCGGAGACGGTGGCGTATAATAATCCTTTGTTTCCGGCATATTTAAGATATGGCGTTTTGTCCGCTTATCCGGACTACGCCTATGTCAGCCATTGGCATAAGGACTTGGAATTTATTGTTGTTAAGAAAGGAACCATGACCTACAATGTAAACGGTCAGCTGATTGAACTAACCGAAGGACGCGGCATTATGGTAAACAGCAGGCAATTACATTTCGGCTTTTCACCGGAACACAGGGAATGTGAATTTATCTGCATTTTACTGTTGCCGGAACTGCTTTCGGGGAATGCATGGTTTTATGAAAATTATATTGAGGCTGTTACGGAAAACTCCCTGTATCCTTATATATACCTGGGTGGAGAAAAATGGAACACTTTGATTTTGGAAAAGTTAGAAAGGATCTATGCATCTTTTACTACCCGCCCGGAAAAGGAGACGCGCTATTTTGAATTAATGGACGAGTTTTTGTCCATTATGAAATTATTATATGAAAATTTAGACGTGGGAGCTTATGGCAGAGAAAAGGAATCGGACGAGCTGATTTCTTTGAGAAATATGATTACTTATGTTGAAGAACATTTTGCACAGCGGATCATACTTGAGAATATAGCGGCGTCAGGGGCCTGCTGCAAAAGCAGATGCTCAATGCTCTTTAAAAAGTATCTTCGGGAAACGCCCATGACCTATGTTGCCAGGCTGCGGCTTCGAAAAAGCCTGGCGGCTCTTTTGAATACGGATAAGAGTATTGCGGAAATTGCCTGTGAATATGGGTTTTGCGGAGCAAGCTATTATTGCGAAACTTTTCAAAAACATTACGGGATATCGCCGCTTAAGTACAGAAAAGCGCAGACTTAATATTATAATGGGGTTCCCGGCATCGAAAAAATGCCGGGAACCCCATTTCCATTTTGCAGCGGAGTCGGAGGGATTCGAACCCTCGAGCCCCGGAGGGCTAACGCATTTCGAGTGCGCCCCGTTATGACCGCTTCGATACGACTCCATGATAATCGGCCGAGTATTTAGTCGGCACTCATTTATTATACTTGTTTGGATATTACAAGTCAATTCAAAATTGAAGTTTGTTTTGTTGTTTTGAAACTTGAGCTTTTCCAAAGAAATAAAAAATGAAGGCGAAAAGGTTGTTTAAAGACATTAAATTATGTATAATAAAAAACACGTAAATAATTCGTTGCACAGCAAAAAGGAGGACAGGTTAAGTGAAAAGAGTTGGTATGTTGACAAGCGGCGGTGATTGTCAGGCACTCAATGCCGCTATGAGGGGCGTAGTAAAATGTCTTGTAAACAGCAAGGAAAAGGTGGAAATTTACGGATTTATTGACGGCTATAAGGGACTTATTTACGGGAATTTCCGTATGCTGGATGGCCGTGATTTTTCCGGTATACTTACAAAGGGCGGTACAATTTTGGGAAGCTCACGTACTCCGTTTAAGACCATTAAGGATCCTGATGAAAATGGTCTGGACAAAGTTGACGCTATGAAACAGAATTATTATAAGCTTCGTTTGGACTGTCTTGTGATTTTAGGCGGAAACGGCACGCATAAGACGGCAAACCTTTTAAGGGAAGAGGGCCTTAATATTATCACGCTGCCTAAAACAATTGACAATGATCTTTGGGGAACGGACATGACTTTTGGCTTCCAAAGCGCGGTAAATATTGCGGTTGACGCGATTGACTGCATCCACACTACGGCAGCGTCCCACGGCAGAGTATTTATTGTGGAAGTAATGGGACATAAAGTAGGATGGCTTACCTTAAATGCAGGTATGGCAGGCGGAGCGGATATTATCCTGATTCCCGAGATCCCGTATGATGTGAAGAAGGTGGTTTCCAAGATCAAGGAGCGCAACGAGAGCGGAAGCAGATTTACCATCCTTGCGGTGGCGGAAGGCGCTATTTCCAAAGAGGACGCTAAGTTATCCAAGAAAGAATACAAGGAAAAGATGAAAAATTATAAATTCCCGTCCGTTTCCTATGAACTGGCACAGCAGATTCAGGACAAGACAGGTGAGGAAGTCAGGGTTACCGTACCCGGACATACGCAAAGAGGCGGAAGTCCTTGTCCTTATGACCGCGTTTTTGCAAGCCGTCTGGGAGCAGAGGCAGGGGAGCTTATCCTGAAAGGGGAATATGGCTTTATGGTTGGCTATAAGAACCGTGAGGTGGTAAAGGTACCTCTCGAGGAGGTTGCCGGAAAGCTTAAGATGGTTTCTCCTGATGCATCTATTGTAAAAGAAGCAAAATTGCTGGGAATTAGTTTTGGCGATTAAGGCGGATGCCTTTAAGCGTCATGGAAGGAAACAGGCGATATGTCATATACGGCCCTTTACAGAAAATTCCGTCCTGCGACATTTGAAGATGTAAAGGGACAGGAGCATATTGTTACCACACTGAAAAATCAAATAAAGGCGGGGCGCACCTCCCATGCGTATCTTTTCTGCGGTACCAGGGGAACCGGTAAGACAACCATTGCCAAAATTTTTGCCCGGGCCGTTAATTGCGAGAATCCCAAGGATGGAAGCCCTTGCGGGGAATGTGCTATCTGTAAAGCTATTGCGGCGGGAGCGAGCATGAATGTAATTGAGATTGATGCCGCTTCCAACAATGGCGTGGACAGCATCCGTGAAATCGTGGATGAGGTGGCATATTCCCCCGCTGAGGGGAAGTATAAGGTTTATATTATTGATGAAGTTCATATGCTTTCCATAGGAGCTTTTAACGCCTTACTCAAAACGCTGGAGGAGCCGCCTTCCTATGTTATTTTTATATTGGCAACTACTGAGGTCCATAAGATACCTGTCACAATTATGTCCAGATGCCAGAGATATGATTTTAGAAGGATTACCATTGAAACCATATCAGACCGGCTAAGGGAACTGATGGAGGAGGAGCAGGTTCAGATAGAGGAGAAAGCAATCCGCTATATCGCGAAAACGGCAGACGGTTCGATGCGGGATGCCTTAAGCCTTTTGGATCAATGTATTGCCTTTCATTTTGGACAAAAGCTCACCTACGATAAAGTGCTTAATGTGCTTGGAGCGGTGGATACGGAGGTATTTAGCAGGCTTTTTCGGATTATTTTAAACGGGGATGTGACGGGTGCAATATCGCTTTTGGAAGAAATGATTATGCAGGGCAGGGAACTGACCCAGTTTATATTGGATTTTACCTGGTATCTGAGAAATCTGCTTTTGGTAAAGACCGCGGACGGAATGGAGGATGCAATAGACGTTTCCACGGAAAACCTTTTAAGGCTCAAGGAAGAAGCGCAGATGGCGGAAAATGAAGTGATTATGCGCTATATCCGGGTGCTTTCAAAAACTTCCGGCCAAATTCGTTATGCTTCCCAGAAAAGAATACTGGTGGAAATGGCCATCATCAAATTGTGCAGGCCGGGCATGGAGACGGATACGGACTCTCTGGTGGACCGCATCAGGCAGCTGGAAGAAAAAATCGAAAAAGGAATCCCCATGATCGCTCCGGCAGCGGGTACTGCCCCGACGCCAAAGAAGCAGGCGGAGCTTCCCAAAGCAATTCCGGAGGATGTGAAACAGGCGGTGGGCAGCTGGCCGGCAATCGTGGGAGAGGCGCCGATGCCCATGAAAGCATACTTAAAGAACGCGTATCCCAGCCTTGCAAAGGATGGGAGTCTGCTTGTGGTGGTGCAGGACGGCCTGCCTTTGGATTATTTCAAAGAAGACACCCACAGGGAAGAATTTGAAAACATTCTTTCCGGTTTTATGGAAAAAGAAATGAAAGTGACAATACAGGGCCCGGAACCGGGCAGGAATCCGGAGGAGCTTTTTCCCGATTTGACCAAGGTCATAAGCCAGGTGATTCATATGGAAGTGGAAGAGTTGGAGGAAGAACCGGAAATCATATAGTGTGGAAAGTACGGTAAACGGTACAGCAAATTTGCGCCTGCATTCAAATCTGAGGGGTGTTTACAGGAATAGGACATTAGTGCTAAAAATAAATTTTCACATAACAAATTTACGCCTGCGCCTAAATTCGAGGGCGGCTGGCAGGAATGAGGGATTAATATGGCGAAACGTGGCGGATTTCCGGGCGGGATGCCCGGCAACATGAACAATCTGATGAAGCAGGCACAGAGAATGCAGCGTCAGATGGAGGAAAATCAAAAGGAGCTTGAGACGAAAGAGTTCACCGCAAAAGCCGGCGGTGGAGCGGTTTTAGTGACGGTAACCGGCAAAAAGGAAGTGACAAAGGTAAAACTCTCCGAGGAAGTTGTGGATCCGGAGGACATTGAAATGCTGGAGGATCTGGTGATGGCGGCAACCAATGAGGCCCTTCGCATGGCGGAGGAAGCAAGTGCGGAGGTCATGAGCAAAATGACAGGGGGCCTTGGTCTGGGAGGGGGCCTTCCTTTCTGATGAACTTATATAGCGGACATATCAACAAATTAATAGATGAGTTGTCCGGATTGCCGGGGATCGGTTCTAAGTCAGCGCAAAGGCTGGCTTTTCACTTGATTAATATGCCCAGGGACAAGGTGGAGCGGCTTGCCAAAACAATTATGGAAGCCAAGGAAAACGTTCGTTACTGTAAGGAGTGCTTTACCTTAACCGACAACGATATCTGTCCCGTATGCGCAAACGCCAAACGGGACCACCGGACGATTATGGTGGTGGAAAATACAAGGGATTTGGCGGCCTATGAAAAAACCGGAAAATATGAGGGAGTTTATCATGTGCTGCATGGGGCTATTTCGCCTATGCTGGGAATTGGGCCCGGGGATATCCGGCTAAAGGAATTAATTACGCGCTTAGAGGGGGATGTCGGGGAAGTGATTATCGCAACCAATTCCAGTTTAGAAGGCGAGACAACGGCAATGTATATCGGTAAACTGATTAAACCTACCGGAATAAAAGTGACCAGAATTGCCAGCGGGGTTCCTGTTGGCGGAGATCTTGAATATATTGACGAAGTGACGCTTTTGCGGGCGTTAGAGGGACGGGTGGAAATTTAAGAAGCAAAACAAAGGATGCCGGACTTTACCGGACATCCTCACGAGAATAAAATTTTGGGGGTAAAAATGACGATTAAAAAAGAATTGTTTGGAACAACGAAATCCGGGGAGGAAATATACCGGTACTGGCTGGAAAATTCTAAAGGCATGCGGGCGGGCGTTATCAATTATGGCGCAATTTTAGTGAATTTGTTTGTCCCGGATAAAGATGGGAATATTGCCGATGTGGTTTTGGGATATGATACCTTAGAGCCTTATTTTGAAAACGGATGCTATTTTGGGGCAATAATCGGACCCAATGCAAACCGTGTGGGAAACGCGTCCTTTGAGCTGGAGGGAACAAAATACCAATTGCAGGTAAACGACGGTGATAACAATCTGCACAGCCATATAGAACAGGGATACCATAAAAAGGTCTGGAAGGTAAGGGAAGAAAATGACGGCATTGTCTTTTCTCTTGAGGATGAAGACGGAAGCATGGGTTTTCCGGGCAATAAGAAAATACAGGTGGCGTATTCTCTCACGGAGGATAACGAGCTGAAAATCCAATATACGGGAGAAAGCGATAAAAATACCATTATCAACATGACCAATCATACATATTTTAATTTGGCGGGGCAGGGTAAGGGAACTATTTGCGATCATATTCTCACCCTGAGGGCATCCGCATACACACCGGTAGGGGCCGGTTCCATTCCTACGGGAGAAATAGCGCCTGTTGCCGGAACGCCTTTTGATTTCACGAAAGCAAAGAAGATCGGGGAAGAAATTGACGCAGACAATGAGCAGCTGAAAATAACAGGCGGGTATGATCACAATTGGGTGCTTGACGGCGGCGAGGGAGTTTTAAAGGAGTTTGCGATTGTGACGGATCCCGTATCCGGACGCTGTATGAAGGCTTATACGGATTTGCCGGGGGTACAGTTTTATGCAGGCAATTATATCACAAAGCAGACCGGCAAAGAAAACGCCATATATGAGGAGAGAAACGGTCTGTGCCTGGAAACGCAATATTTTCCTGATACTGCAAATAAACCTGATTTTCCTTCCGCAGTGTTTGGACCGGAGAGAGTATATAAAAGTACGACTATATATAAATTTGCATAAAAATTTTATGGTGTGTAATGATCGCTTTTGACGATGCATTACAATCCCACTTTATGTGCGGCTATGTTAAACTTTAGACAGGCATGGAGGCAATGGTACGAAAGGGGGATTGTAATGCAGCTGCCAACAATGGTAAAGCAGATCGGAAGGATAAAGGGAGACGAACGCGTTTACTTAGAGGATTATGTCTGTACCTATTTGAACGAACTTAAGAGGGAAAAGGAAGTATTTCCTTTACGTGTTGCACTTTTTGGACATGTCTGTCGCAAAGAAAATCGGAAATTTTATCTGATATTTGGCGCTGCAAGCGTGATTGATGAACTGGAATATGGCAGGAACGAGGAACAGGTCAGAAAAGAGTATTTTGAAGAATATGAATTGATTGGCTACGTTAATATATACGGGAACAAACAAAAGCTTCCTGGTTCCAAGGAGGGATATTATATTTTTTATGACAAGAATGAGGCTATGCAGAATTATCTAATTTTTTGTTATGAAAGAAGCCGCAAATACGAGGATGGGAAAACGGATAAAGATGAGACGACGGAAAAGCTGATTCATCTGCACAGAAAGCATTCCTTTTTTTCCGTAGGGGATCTGATTAAAAGATTGATTTATGGAAGTTGTATTATTATTTTGACAATAGCTTTGAGCGCGATTAACGACTACAATAAAATGTATGGATTCGTGGAGATGGCCGGCAGGGCGGTGGCGTTGGTGGAGAATGTGAACGACCATGATTAAATGGGACGCCCTGATACGAAAGATTTGGAGATGAGCGGATGGCGAACATACGTGATTATTTAAAAGAAAAAGAAAAGCGGCAGAAGGCGGAAAAAAAGGTCGACTATAAAGAAAAAATCCGAAGTCATAAGCTGGCAATATTTTATCGAATCGTACTTACTCTGGCGCTGGTTGTTGCGGGAATAGCCTTTTTCATCATACAATGGAAAAATAAAGTATATACGCAAGGCGCCGTTACAAGCTCTTTCCCCGTGATTATTGTACAGGGGGCAACGGTAAAAGAGCTTGGCGGCAATATACTTTTATACAGCAAGGATGGGGCCAGCTGCTTAGACGCAAAAGGAAACGCGGTCTGGAACCGCACTTATGAAATGCAGACGCCTCTTATTTCTATTTGTGATCAGATGATGGCTATTGGGGATTACAACGGGCGTACCATTTATGTTATGGACAAAAACGGCGAGAAAGGAACCATCAATACCAACCTTCCCATCAGAGATTTTTGCGTCTCATCAAACGGCGTAGTGGCGGCTGTGCTTGACGACGCGGATGTGACCAGAATATATGTATACAACGGAAATGAAAATACGGATACACCGATTGTATATGGAAAAGCTACCATGGATAAAAGCGGTTATCCGGTCAGCGTTTCGCTATCGCCAAATGGAAATTTGATGGCGGTTTCCTATTTATATGTGGATAGCGGAAATATGAAATCTTCCGTGGCATTTTACAATTTTGGCGAGGTGGGCAAAAATGAAACGGATAATTATGTCAGCGGATTTGATTACTTAGACACAATTGTTCCGTATGTGCAGTTTATGGACAATGATTCCGCCTTTGCGGTATCCGATGACCGGATTGTTTTTTTCTCCGGCGCAGAAAGGCCGGTAAACATTGCATCCGGTTTCTTGGAGGAAGAAGTACAAAGCATTTATTATAATGAAAATTATGTAGGACTTGTCTTTCATAATCAGAGCGCGGAGGCGGCTTATCGGCTGGATGTTTATAACAAAGCCGGCAGCAAGGTGCATTCCCAGCTTTTTGATATGGAATATACGGATATTGTTTTTAACAAGGATCAGATTATCATTTATAATGATCTTGACTGTCAGATTTTTAGTATGAACGGCGTAGAAAAGTTTGCAGGAAGCTTTGAAAAAAATGCTTCTCTGGTAATTCCTACCTCTTCTGCTTATCGGTACTTGGTCGTAACATCTGATTCTATAGATACGATTGAGCTAAAATAACAGGAAGGTACAAATGTATTACGTTTCTCTGGCAGTGATTATGATTATTTTTATATGGAGAATTGTGTCCGGGTTTCGCAAAGGACTGGTTCAGGAGATAATTTCGCTTATTGCTATGGTGGTGGCGGGTTTTTGTGTAGTTTTGATTATAGGGGCAATAGGAAGCTACATAGACAAAGAAATAAGCAAAGTGATTGAGATGACAGTAGTTCTTTTTGCGGTATGTGCGGTGTATCGGCTGGTTCATGTGCTGTTTACCTCTCTGGAGCTGATAGCAAAGCTGCCTGTTATCAAAGGGGTGGATAAGCTAATGGGGGCGGCAATAGGGTTAGTGGAGGCCGGATTAATCGTTGGAGCTTTGGTGTACTTTCTTAAGAATTGGGGATTGTCTATTTTGACATAAAATGTGTAAATTTTACCAAAACAGGGTGAAAATATAAGGATAAGAGAGCGCAAAATGTGTTCTTTGAAATTTTTTGAATTTTTTTCAAAAAATTTTCAAAAATATGTTGACAAATAATGGTTCATTTGATATTATTTGAAAGTCGCACATCACAGTAATTAATAAACAAAAATTACAGGATGTTGACAAAGAACCTTGACAAATAAACAGCAATGCAACCCTGAAAATTCAAAGAGAAACATTCT
>ERZ777011.817-NODE-817-length-42717-cov-5.191294_pt1 | contig 42717 bp, 37 predicted proteins | sample MGYA00374964_ERZ777011 | MGnify/ENA primary metagenome ERZ777011 (study PRJEB29310, sample SAMD00008975) | mouse gut metagenome | study: EMG produced TPA metagenomics assembly of the Metagenome analysis of fecal microbiota from mouse which was promoted...
AAAACCTGCTAATAAGCAAGTCATTCAGCTATGAAATTGTTGATTTTACGTTGCTCCGGCAATCGAACACCTACCACTTAGGAGGGCGGTGCTCTATCCTGCTGAGCTACTGAGACGTGTTATTGAGTTTTAAATGTCCCCAAGTTAAATTAGAATGGTCTAAGTTCTCTTAGGAGGCGATCGCTCTATCCAACTGAGCTACGAGGACTTGTATGAAAAACCTGATAAAAACAGGTAATTCAACAATATGAATACTGTTACTGCTATAAGAGGGCATCTTCAGGAAAATTGATATGTCCCTGAAGCCAGATGACGCCTTTGAATCTTCTTCCTATCTGTGGTTCCCCCAACAAGTCTATTATATTAATTGAGACGTCAAATGTCAATTCATTACAGCAAATTGTTAGAATAAAAATTTTTTCTTCCGTAATTCTGTTCTTAACCGTCCGAATACCGACAATCTCTCCCAGAACGGAATATTGGTCGCATTCTACTCCGTAAGGCATAAAACAAGTATCCACCAGGCTGAATACGTCCTCCTTCAGAATCCTCCTGGAAATGGTGGTATACATATCCATGTCCTCCAGAGTCAGTGTTTCTATGGCATCCTCGTCCCCTTTTCTGGCGGCGGCCAACAGATTATTTCTGGTGACAGAAGCCTGCTTCACTCGTTGTACCTGCTCTTTGTCCTTTTGAATCGGCAGCAGGACGGAACCGTTGATGGACAATGCTGACAAAGTAAGTGTAGTCCCCCTGATGGGAAGCTTATCTGTAGCCTGAGCCTTCACATAGGGTATTTTGTTTTTCAGATAAAAAATCAGGGAAATCCCTACTTTAATATCATCACATACACCGGCATAGGAATCCTTATCCGCATGACGTTCCACGGAAACGTCTTCCCCTGAAGTAATCCCGCTGCCGTCAAGATAAGGATAATAATATTCATAAGTGAATTTTTCTTCATCGTCAAACTCACCACATACTGCAATTCCCAGGCCGTCGGCAAAATTTTTGCAGAATTCCCCCAGAAGCATATTTTCTCTGTAACCATATACGGAATTCATGGTAATTGCCCTTCTGTCCGAATTCATAACCACATCTGTTAAAAGCTCCTGCAGCTTCTGGCGGCTTTCAAATCGGCTGAACCCAATGGCCCTCATATATTTATGCAAAAATCTCACCTTCTTTCCTCTATATCATAAATTAAAATACGTTTCGGCACATTAAATCCGGCCTTCAATTTTATCCTTTCCGCCCATATAAGGACGTAACGCTTCCGGAATACTGATACTGCCGTCTTCATTTACATTATTTTCCAAAAAGGCAATTAGCCCTCTGGGAGATGCAAGCACCGTGTTATTTAAGGTATGCACATAGTATGTCCCGTTTTCCCCTTTCGTACGAATTCCCAGGCGTCTGGCCTGTGCATCCCCCAGCGTAGAACAGGAACCCACTTCAAAATATTTCTGTTGTCTCGGACTCCAGGCCTCCACATCACAGGATTTCACCTTTAAATCTGCCAGGTCACCGCTGCAGCACTCCAGTGTACGCACGGGAATATCCAGGCTACGGAAGAAATCTACCGTGTAAGTCCACATTTTCTGATACCAGTCCATGGACTCCTCCGGTTTACAAAGCACCACCATCTCCTGCTTTTCAAACTGATGAACCCGGTATACTCCTCTTTCTTCAATCCCATGGGATCCTACTTCCTTTCTGAAGCAGGGAGAATAGGAGGTCATGGTGATGGGCAGTTGGTTTTCCGGCACCAGCTCACCTTTAAACTTTCCGATCATGGAATGCTCCGAAGTTCCAATCAGATAAAGATCTTCGCCTTCTATCTTATACATCATAGCTTCCATCTCGGCAAAACTCATTACTCCATTGACTACGCTGCTGCGAATCATAAAAGGTGGAATACAATAAGTAAATCCCTTGTCAATCATAAAATCCCTGGCATAGCTAATCATGGCAGAATGAATTCTGGCAGCATCACCCATAAGATAATAAAAGCCGTTACCACTGGTACGCCCTGCCGCTTCCTTATCAAGACCACTGATGCTGTCCAGAATATCCGCATGGTACGGCACTTCAAAATCAGGAACTACCGGTTCTCCGTACTTTTGAATCTCTACATTTTCACTGTCATCTTTCCCAATGGGGACGGAAGGATCTATTATATTGGGAATCACCATCATGATCTTTGTGATCTTATCCTGAAGCTCTGCCTCCAGGGCCTCCAGCTCTGCAAGCCTTTTAGCGCCGGCAGCAACTTCCGCTTTCTTACCTTCTGCTTCCTCCTTTTTGCCTTGTGCCATTAAGGCACCGATCTCCTTGGAAATCTTATTGCGGCGGCTCCGCAGGTCATCTCCCTCCTGCTTGGCCTTTCGATTCTCGGCGTCCAGCTGAATGACCTCATCTACCAGAGGCAGCTTTGTATCCTGAAATTTTTTCCTGATATTTTCCTTTACCATCTCAGGATTTTCTCTCAAAAATTTTATGTCTATCATATGCTTGTCCTTTCCTGTCCCATCGCCTGCAACGGGAAATCAATCCAGAGTTTTTTCTATAAAGACATTGTGCACTTTCACCAGATCCTTGATTATTTCACCCTTTACCTCATTTCCATCCTTATCTTTCAAAATGCGGATCACAGGTCTGTCCTTAAAATCTTTATTCTGGGAAAGCACAATTGCTGTTTCACCTTCATTTGTCAGAACATGTGTTCCTGACGGATATACCGCGGTAAATCCCAAAAAGGCTTCTACAATCCGCTCGTCAAATAGTTTACCCTTAAAATTATTCAAATACTCAATTGCCTCATACACCTTTCTCCGTTTACAGGCAATCCCACAAATCATTTCGTCGAAAGCGTCACATACATTTACAATCCTGCATTCAAAAGAAATCTCTTTTGTACGAAGCGGAAAGCCTGAGCCGTCCATGCGCTCATGATGATAGAGAATAATTGACTTACTCAGCTCCGAAATCCAGGGTTCATCCTTCAGAGAAGTGTAACCATATATGGGATGCTTTTTGTATGCCGCCAGCTCCTGCTTGTTCAATGTTTCCATATCTTTATTATTGTAATCTACGGTTGTGTACCGCAGTCCAATATCATGAAGCAGACAACCCACCCCGATTTCATGGATCTTTTCCTTTTCCACATTCAACTTCAATGCTGTCAGAATCGCCAGGGAACAAATGCTGATAGAATGCTCATAAATATCTGCGCTTCTTTCTTTTATATCATATATTTTTTCCACCACCTGGTCTTCTTCCAAAATGCTGGAAATGATATTATCAGCCGTCTCGCTGAGTTCTGAAAGTTCCTCATTATTCTGATAAGTATGACGCTCCAGAATATCTTTGACCGTTTCCCGTATGCTCTCTTCCGCCTCGGATTTCAAAATAACAATCTCTTCGGACTTGGTTTCATCCTTAATATATACCTCTGTTATTCCCAGTTCCTTCAGCTTTTCTATGTAATCCTTACGAATAGCGATCCCTTCCGGAAGAATAATCTGATAATCCCAGGTCATAATGTTTCTTGCCAGAATTTCTCCGCCTTCCAGCTCATCAATTTTTTTAACTATCATCTACTTCTCTCCCATTGCAATTGCCAGTGCCTCTGCTTCTTCAGATCCCAGTGAAATACTGCTTTCGCCGTTCTTAATTTCTTTCGTATAAGAATAGCATCCTTCGGTACTATGTACGGAATTTAAAATGAAACCGTTATTGTTTTCATCCAACAAAGCCAGACTGAAACTCAGCTGTCCACCCATTTGGTTAAAAGCATCATATTTAACCAATCCCATCTTCTGATATGCGGTTTCCACCTGCTTATACAAGCTTCGAATGTCCTTCTTATTTTTTTCCGCATTGTTCTTCAAAAATTTGTTATCTTCACATAATTCGGCAATATCCTGTTCCAGGCTCATTCCGTCTCTTCCCAGAAGAAATTTATCCAGTCGCCTCTTCAATCTATTTGTCTTTCGGATCTGTACAATCAGCAGTATTATCACGATCAATATCAGCACCGCCATTATCACTGCCGCAATGAAGAGGTATCCTAAATCCAGTGAACCAAGGCCGATTCGTTCTAAAAATGAACTGTTCATATTTTATACAATCTTCTCCTTTAGTATCTTACACATTTCCCATCATGTCTATCAGTCTGTCTAAATCCTCATGGTTATAAAATTCAATTTCAATCTTTCCTGCACCGTCTCCCTTGGAGCTCACTGTCACTTTTGTACTGAGACGTGCCTTCAGTTTTTCTTCAATATCAAGATAAATTGCCTCCATGGTTTTATTATCCACTGCCTTTTTCACTGTTTTTTCCGGCTTATGCAGATTTTTCACCAGCTTCTCCACGTCACGGACACTAAGCTTTTCATCAAAAATTTTCTGAGCTACAGTGTACTGTTCTTCCGGATCCTCAATAGCCAGAAGCGTCCGGGCATGTCCAGTGCTTATCATATCATCAATCAGCATTTGCTGCACTTCATCACTGAGCTTTAACAGACGCATGGAATTAGTAACTGCAGCACGGCTTTTTGATACCCTCTCTGCCACTTCGTCCTGTTTCAGGTGAAACTCTTCCAAAAGACGTTTATAAGCCTGAGCCTCTTCGATAGGATTCAAATCTTCCCGCTGAATATTTTCAATCAGCGAAATCTCCATAATCTCCCGTTCGGAATAATCTCGAATAATAACAGGAATCTCTTTCAAACCCGCCATCTTCGCAGCACGCCATCTTCGTTCACCCGCAATAATTTCATAATGGTCTTTTCGATCCTGTACAAGTATCGGCTGAATCAGACCAAACTGCTTAATTGAATCGGAGAGCTCCTGCAGAGCATCTTCATCAAAATTTTTACGAGGCTGTTTTCTGTTGGGTTCTACCATTGAAATCTTGACAATGGTTTCCTGTCCGCCTTTTTCCTCTGCAGCCTTCGTTCCACTTGTCTCCTTTTTTACCTTTGCTTCCCCTACCGCATTCGGAATCAAAGAATCCAGTCCTTTTCCCAATCCTCTTGCTGCCATTCTTTCCTCCTTACTCAGCCTTCTCTTCATTTCTGTGCAGCTCAATGATTTCTTCTGCCAGATTCATATATGCCTCTGCCCCTGCTGATTTTGCATCATATTTATTAATTGGTATACCATAACTTGGCGCCTCTGCCAGGCGTATATTTCTGGGAATTAATGTACCATACACTTTTTGATGAAGATTTTCCTTGACATTCTCCACTACCTGCATGGAAAGATTAGTACGGGAATCATACATCGTAAATACCACACCTTCCATTTCCAGATCAGGATTCAGGCGTTCCTTCACCAGATTCACGGTATGAATCAACTGGCTCAATCCTTCCAGCGCATAGTACTCACATTGAATGGGCACCAGCACACTGTCTGCTGTAGTCATGGAATTAATCGTAAGCATATTCAAAGATGGCGGACAATCAATAATTATGAAATCATATTCATCTTTAATGTAATCCACTTCGTTTTTTAATATGTATTCCTTTTTATCAATGCCAATCAGTTCTATCTCAGCCGCTGCCAAATTTACATTAGAAGGGAGAACGGATACATTTTCAATTACGTTTCTAATAATACAGTCCCTGATAGAACACTCTCCTAAGATCAGTTCATATATGGTATTGTCCAGATTATTTTTATCAATACCATAACCACTGGTAGTGTTTCCCTGAGGATCCGTGTCAATTACCAGTACCTTCTTACCTTTCTCTGCCAGACATGCTGATAGATTTATAGATGTAGTTGTCTTACCTACACCGCCTTTTTGATTTGCAATAGCAATTGTCCTTCCCATAGCTTCTACCTTTCTTGTTTTGCTTTTCAATTATAGCACTATTTGGAAGATATATCTACATGAAAATTCAGCCATAGACAAAAAAACGTCTGAATTACTTCCATTACCACAATATCTAGATTGATCTGTACATTACTTTTTGATAAATTGTAATGTTTCACACACTACTTATAAGATGTTTCACAATATATGCTTACAATATCTTGGGGTCATATGTTTCACGTGAAACATTATATTGTACACTGATGTAGATAGCAGAGGGAATGTTTCACGTGAAACATTCCCTCTATATGCTCCTTGATAAATACAATATCTTGGAATCTTTTAAAAAATCTTCACTAAATCATTTTTAATAGCAAATACTGCTGCCTGAGTTCTGTCATATACATCTATTTTTCTAAAAATATTCGAAAGATGATTTTTTACCGTCCGTTCACTAATATTTAAAGAAGCAGCAATTTCTTTATTAAACATACCGTTTGCCACCTGAATCAACACTTCAAGCTCTCGACTGGTCAAAGAATCAATTTTATCCTTATCAATATCCCGGGTCACCAATCTATTATTTAATATAGGAACAAGTTTGGGCTGAATATAATTTTCTCCGTTTATAATAACATTAATTGCCCTCTTTAATTCGGATGACTCAGCATCCTTCATTATATAACCGTCAACCCCAAGATCCATTGCCTTCATCATATACTCTACGCCGTCATGAACCGTTAAAATCAATACCTTCACTTCTATTTTTCTGTTTTTAATCTCATTCAATACTTCTATGCCATTCATTTTATCCATATTAATATCAAGAAGTAATACTTGAGGCTTTACTTCTAAAAGCTTCTCCAGGCATTCTTCTCCGTCATTTGCTTCCGCCACTACTTCTATACTTCCGTCAAATTCCAGAAGCTGACGAATCCCTTCTCTCATTAATACATGATCGTCTGCCAACATTACTCTTATACTCATTTCACAATCCCCCTGCTTTTATCATTTCATTTTAACGGAACTTCTATTCGAATACAAGTACCCTTCTTCTTTTTAGAAGAAATATTTATTGTCCCGTTAATTAACCTGATCCTCTCCTGCATCATGGAAAGGCCAAAATGTTTTTCTTCCAATGGCTTTTTTACATCAAAACCTTTTCCGTCATCCTGTATTTTTATTATACATTTATCATTTAAACTTTTACAGGAAAAAATAATTTTTTCGGCACCTGCATGCTTATCTACATTATTCAAGCATTCCTGAATCACACGATAAACGGTAACCAAAACCAAATTATTTTCACATGAAACATCATCAATATCTGTTTCTATAAAGTACTTTTGATTCTCGTTCATATTTGACAGCAATCTCTCAACCGCTGCCTTAAACCCAAGATCATCAAAGGTCATAGGCCGTAAATCAAAAATAATGTTTCGAATTTCATCTATTGTCTTCTTTAACACCTGGTTCACAACAGACAATTCCAGCTTGGCTTTAATCGGATCTTCATCTATATATAAACTGCTCAATTCAATTTTATGTATTAAATGAGCAAGGTTCTGAAGAGAGGTATCGTGAAGATCCCTTACAATTCTTTGTCTGTCTTCTTCCTGAATATTTAAAACCGTCTGACCATCCTCTTTATGTGCCAACACCCTTTCCAACCCATTTACCTGTTCCTCTAATAAATCTCTCCTGCCGTATAATTGTTCATTCTGCTTCTTACAATTTTCTTTTTCCTGATAAGCCTTTTTAATCTCATCTCCATGTACACTTTCAACATTCCTGGGAGAAAATAATTTAAAGTCTTCCGGCTCGGAATCAATCAGCAAATGGGCATATATATCTGCCTCCTTCATACATTGTAAATTGTATTTGATTTTACTCTCTAACTCACCTAATTCCAGACGCATTTCATGTATTATTTTTTCTAAAGTATTATAATCATCAAAATTCATGTACTCTCCATATAGAACATATGTTTTCTTTTTATTTCCCCACATGCCGACAACGGCGGCATAAGCAACCAACAAAGAACACTGGTTTTGTGTTCTTCCTATGTGAAGTTTGAAAATTTATGACCTTTCTCCTATAATAATATACTAAAATCAATAATATGTAAAACTAAATTACTAAAAATTTATGATTCCATAACAGTCCAGGCAGGGCATTTAACTGTTACATCATTTCGTTTCAATCGGTTCCCGGGCAGGAAGCCCCGCCTTTCTGGGATAAGCACCGGGCGTTTTGCCTGTTTTTTCAATAACAATCAGATTTCTGTATATTTCGGAATCAGGCAGCTGAAATTTAACCTGCTCCCTGACTTTTCCTCCTAATATAGAAACAGCCTTCTCTGCTGCAACTGTTTCTTCAGAAGCCTTTTCCGTTTTATAGGAAATAAAGAGACCTCCTTTTTTTATAAAGGGCAGACACAATTCTGATAATGTGGAAAGATTTGCCACGGCCCGGGACACGCATAAATCATATCTCTCCCTGAAGTTACCAAGCCTTGCCAGATCTTCTGCCCGGCCATGTATTGCTTCTGCTCCTGAAATATGCAGGGCATCTATCACTGCATTCAAAAATCGAATTCTTTTATTCAGAGAATCCAAAAGTGTAACCTGTAAATCCGGAAACGCAATCTTAAGTGCCAGTCCCGGAAATCCCGCTCCGGTTCCCACATCTATCACAGAAAGCTTCTTTGAAAGATCGCAGGCCTTCACCAATGACAGACTATCTACAAAATGCTTTTTCATTACATCTTCATATTCGGTAATTGCAGTCAGATTCATCACCTGATTCCATTCCAAAAGCATTTCATAATATATTAAAAATTCTTCTATTTGTCGATTAGATAATCGAATCCCAAAATATTGTAAATCATCCTCAAATTTTGAAGTATTATACTCTTTCATAATCTATTCCGTTTCCGCATTTTTGCTTATGCCTTTTTTATGCTCCAGGTATACCAACAATACTGAAACATCCGCAGGAGAGACTCCCGAAATTCGGGAAGCCTGTCCGATGGATACAGGACGATAGGCTTTCAGTTTTTGTCTGGCCTCCAGCCTGAGAGATACAATATCATCATAATCAATATTCTGAGGAATCTGTTTTCTCTCCATTTTCTTATATTGCTCCACCTGTCGCTTCTGTCTGGCAATATACCCCTCATACTTAATTTCAATTTCGACCTGCTCTATCACATTTTCAGAAAGAACGGATCTCTCTTTATCAATTTCCGCAATTTCCCGATAAGAAAGTTCCGGCCTGCATATCAGATCTGCCAGGCTGGCGGCTGTCTTTAAAGAAGCACTGCCTTTTGATTTGAGAAAATCCTGTATCTCCTTGTTTGCACCTACCATAGTATTTTTAAGACGGTAAATTTCCTGTTGAATCATGCTTTCTTTTTCTAAAAGAGCCTGATATTCCTCTTCGGAAACCAATCCTGCCTGATACCCTTTTCTTCTAAGTCTTAAATCCGCATTATCCTGACGAAGCAATAATCGATACTCTGCCCTGGAAGTCATCATTCTATATGGCTCCCTGTTATCCTTAGTTACAAGATCATCAATCAATACACCGATATATCCCTCAGATCTGTCCAGAATCAAAGGTTCTCTTCCTAAGATTTCCATTGCTGCATTAATCCCTGCAATCAATCCCTGGCTCGCCGCTTCCTCATAACCACTGCTTCCGTTTAACTGTCCGCCGCTGAACAGGCCTTTCACATTTTTAAATTCCAGAGTGGGATATAACTCTCTTGCGTCCAGACAATCATATTCAATAGCATAGGCATTCCTTACGATTTTGCAGTTTTCCAGTCCCGGAACCGTTCGATACATGGCAATCTGTACATCTTCAGGAAGAGAAGATGACATGCCGCCTACATACATTTCATTTGTATGAAGTCCCTCAGGTTCAATAAAAACCTGATGACGCTCCTTTTCTGCAAATTTAACTACTTTGTCCTCAATGGAGGGACAATACCTGGGTCCCACTCCTTCAATAATTCCGGCATAAATAGGGGAACGGTCAAGATTATTCCTGATAATTTCATGCGTCCTTTCATTGGTATAAGTAAGCCAGCAGGATACCTGCTCCTTTTGGACAGAACCGGGATCCGTTGAAAAAGAAAAAGGAATGATCTTTTCATCACCCGGCTGCTCTTCCATCTTGGAAAAATCAATGCTGCGGCCGTCCATTCTGGCAGGAGTTCCCGTTTTAAACCTACGAAGTTCAATTCCCATCTTTTTCAGGGATTCAGAAAGATGAGCCGCTGCCTGTAATCCGTTCGGTCCGGTATAAGAAATCGTCTCTCCACAGAGACAGCGGGCATTCAAATACGTACCGGTGCATAGAATAATTGCCTTACACTCATAAATTCTTCCGGTAAAAGTCTTTACCCCCGTTATTCTCATAGCGGGATCACCTTCTCTGCAATCCTCCACATCTTCCCACAAAATCTCACAAACTTCAGCCTGCTTTATCGTAAGACGTTCCTGATTCTCCAACACCTTTCTCATAGCCCTGGAATATTCGGCCTTATCCGCCTGAGCCCGAAGAGAATGTACGGCAGGACCCTTGGAAAGATTCAACATCTTGGACTGAATAAAGGTTCTGTCAATATTTTTACCCATTTCACCCCCCAGGGCATCCAATTCTCTTACAAGATGTCCTTTGGAAGTTCCTCCTATGTTGGGATTACAGGGCATGAGGGCAATGCTGTCAATGCTTACGGTAAAAATCACCGTTTCCAGGCCCAGCCTTGCACAGGCAAGAGCAGCTTCACATCCGGCATGACCGGCTCCCACCACACATACATCTACATTCTCATCCTTATTGTACATCTTAAGCCTCCATGTCACAGCTTTGCTGACCTTACGCTATTTACCCATACAAAACTTACTGAAAATCTCATCCACCAGGTCATCATCCACTTCTTCCCCTATAATTCTTCCCAATGAAGCATAAGCGTTCATAAGATCAATAGAATAAAAATCTTCGGGTAATTCTCCGGCAATGCTTTCCCTTACCAGTTTTAAAGAATCATATGCTTCCTGAAGAGCTTCCTTATGGCGGACATTTGTTATTACAATTTCACTGTTTACAGAAATCTCACCGTGATGGAACATTTCGCTGACACTGTTTTTAAACTCCTCTGTCCCCTCGCCGTTTTTGATGGAAATATTCAATATGACCGGCTCTTTTCCTGCAGATACCCTTTCAGGTAATACTTCCCGAAATAAATCTAATACATCCTCCTTTGTGACGACACCGGATAAATCACTTTTATTTAAAAGAATAATCACTTTTTTATCTTTCAAACCCGATAAAATATTCCTGTCGCTTTCATCCAATGAAACAGAACCGTCTATCACATAAAGAATCAAATCTGCATCTTGTGCCAATTTTTTAGCTCTTTCCACTCCTATTTTTTCTACAGTGTCTTCTGTATGACGAATTCCGGCAGTATCTACGATATTAAAATTTATTCCATTTATGATAACAGTTTCACGCAGCGCATCTCTGGTAGTTCCCGCTACTTCCGTAACAATCGCACTTTCTTCTTCCGTAAGAAAATTCATCAAAGAAGACTTTCCTACATTGGGCTTTCCCACAATAACGGTATTGACTCCTTCCTGGATCAGCCTTCCGTCATCTGCAGTGGATAACAGCTTACCGATTCCATCCAGAAGAATCTCCAATTTATGATCCAGCTTTCCTGTATATCCTTCCAGACTGATATGCTCCGGATCATCCAATGCTGATTCAATAAAAGCAATCTCATATATTATTTCATCTCTAAAATCTCTGATTTTCTTTTCAAGGCTTCCTTTTAGCTGATTCAAGGAAGAATGAAGGGCATATTCATTTTGAGATCGAATAATATCCATAACGGCCTCTGCCCTGCTTAAATCAATTCTCCCGTTCAGGAAAGCTCTTTTGGTAAATTCGCCGGGAGCAGCAAGCTTTACTCCGCTTCCCAGCACCGCATTAAGAATTCTCTTCATAACAAAGGGTCCGCCATGACACTGGATTTCGACAGTATCCTCTCCTGTAAAGCTTCTTGGCCCTTTCATAACTACTGCCATTACTTCATCTATCACAATATCATTTTCAATAATATAGCCATAATGCAGGGTATGAGATTCCACATTCTTTAAAATTCTATTTCCGGAGGGAGAACGAAACAGATTATCTCCTGCCTCTATCGCATTTTCGCCGCTGATTCTGATAATGCCGATTCCGGAATCCGTTAATCCACTGGCAATCGCTGCTATTGTCGTATTCTCATACATATCAATTCCACCTTTTTAAGAAAACCGGATATAATGAATATATCCGGTTTTCAATCAACAGCCGTTATTTTTTCAATGCTACAACTACTTTTCTGAAAGGTTCTTCTCCTTCACTGTAAGTCGTCACATATTTGTCATTCTGAAGCGCCGAATGAATAATACGCCTTTCATAAGGATTCATAGGCTCCAGGGATATAGGCCTCCTCGTTCTCTTAACCTTATATGCAATATTTTTGGCAAGGTTTTCAAGAGTTTCCTTTCTTCTCTCCCTGTAGTTCTCCGTATCAAGCTTTACCCTGATATAATTATCGGACTCCTTGTTCACCACCAGGGAAACAAGATACTGAAGAGAATCCAGTGTCTGCCCTCTCTTACCAATGAGAACACCCATTTCGTCACCGCTTAAATCAATATCCATTTCTTCTGCGGTTTCATCATATTTAACGGATACAACAACGCCCATATTCATTGCTGCAAATACATCATTGAGAAATCTCTTTGCCTTATCCTCAACGGATATTTCCTCATTTTTTACCGATGCTTTTATGACTGCGGGCTTGGAACCGATTCCCAGAAAACCGCTGGACCCTTCTTCGATTACCTGATAATCCAATTTATCGCTGGTCACTCCAAATTTCTGACAGGCTTCCGTAATTGCTTCACTTACCGTTTTAGCGGAAATTTCGATATATTCCATAATTGCATCCTCCTGATTTATTCCTTGCCTTTTCCCTCATTATATTCTTTTACCTTGTTAGCCTTCGCTGCCAGGCTTCCGGGCTTTGCATTACTTATTTTTGAATAATCCGTAGCCTTCTTCATTGCTTCTTCCTTCTCCGATTCCGTCATGGAAGAATTTACATTTGCCTTATTCTGCATATTCCGGGTATTGATATTGGCATAAGCATTCATTCTTTCCTGGGTTTCCTGCAGCTTCTTCAGCTTTTTTGCACTCTTGGCCGAATTTTTCTTGATAATATCTTCAAAATCCATCTTATCAAAATGTCTGTTAATGACTATCTGCTGAATACCTCTAACTACACTGCCGGCTGTCCAGTAAAGTCCCATACCTGCAGGAAGCGTAAAACACAGCCATGCTGAAAAAAGTGGCATTATCATGTTCATCATCTTCATGGACTGCATCATGGTAGAACCCTGCTCGTTATTATCCGTCTTCTGCTGAGGCATCAGCTTTACATTCAGCCACTGTGTCAAAGCAGAAAGAACAGGAATCAAAACGGCACCTATCACAATACCTATGGATCCTGCAGCCCAGGCATCTCTGATCAGGGCAGAAGGAGAATCTCCTATGTTCAATCCGAGAAAATTATTGTAAGTATGAATCAGTCCGCCGTCACCCAGAATCAACTGCCCTTCATATGTCAATTTTGAAAGATCGTATTCTGCACCCATAGCGGCATAATGACTCACAACCTCCGCCATGTCGGAAGAAGAAAGCTTATTTAATACATCTATAATTCCGTTGGAAAGATTTCCGTCTGTCATGGCCCTTCCATAGGAAGCAACTGTACGGGTTATTGTTTCAATTCCGGAATTCTGCAGAAATTCACCCTTGTCCGCAAGAATAATCTTATCCGCAAGCACACGAAAGGTATCTCCGATCTTTGTCACATATGCGGGAATGGAATAAATAACACGATATAAAGAAAGCAATATGGGCATCTGAATCAAAAGCTGAACACAGCTGCCGCTGGGAGAAACGCCATATTTGGCATACACGGCCTGTATTTCCTGATTCTGTGCCATCATTGACGCCTGATCCTGTTTTCCCTTATACTTTGCCTGAATTGCCTGTGTTTCCGGAGTAATCTTGGCGGAAAGCTTGGAAAATTTCTGCTGCTTGATGGTAAGCGGAAGCATCAGAAGATTTACCACTATAGTAAACAGGATAATTGCAAGACCTACATACGGAAGATTCAGCTTATCAATGACAAAGAAAATACCATTCATAATAAGCCCGAGGATATTTGCTATCCATCCAAGAATTCCACCGCTTTTAGTCAGTAAGATAAAATCCATTTATATACATACCAATCTGCGCGTTGCTGCACGCCCTTAAGTGAATCGTTGAATACGCATTTTTATTCAACTTAACTTTAAGCTGCCGGATCATGCTATATCTGCATATCAGGGTACGGGATCAAACCCGCCTTTTGAAAAAGGATTGCACCTTAATATTCTCCAGACAGCTAAAAAAGAGCCCTTAACGGCGCCATACTTCTGTATCGCCTCCAGCCCGTATTGTGAACAGGTAGGTATATAAGGACATCTTGTTCTCTTCATAGGAGAAATATATTTTTGATATAATCTAATTCCGGCAATTAAAACTTTCTTCATTATATAAAAAGACCTTAATAACATGGTGAAGCTTCCCAAGGTGAAGCAGGGACTTTTCTATTTCTTCATAACCAACCGCGGCTGCATTCTTCCTTGCGACGATTACAATGTCCAAACCACTATTGAACACAGCTTCATGTAATCGATAACTTTCCCGTACCAGTCTCGTGACCCGGTGCCTCACAACACTGTTACCCACCTTTTTACTCACACTGATTCCAATTCTGTTTCTTTCTGTGCCATTTTCCTTTATATACATGACCAGATACCTGTTTGCATAGGATCTTCCATGCTTGTATACGAATTGAAACTGGTGATTCTTTTTTAAGCTTTCAGAAAACTTCATTCACTCCTCCAAAAAAGACAAGAAGAGAAAAAGGTCACAAAATTGTGACCTATGCTGATAATTTCTTTCTTCCTTTTGCACGTCTTGCTGCCAAAACCTTTCTTCCGCCCTTGCTGCTCATTCTTGCACGGAAACCATGGACTCTGGCATGAGAACGCTTTTTAGGCTGAAATGTCATCTTCATTGAAACGCACCTCCTTCCTGTTTTCAGGAAAATAGCATATTGATTGTATAAAAAAAACAAGGTAATGTCAAGAAAAAATCAGGAAAAATAATGAAAAAAAAGTTATACACATAAATATCCACATAAAAATACACAAATACACTTATTCACATCCCATAAATTTCCTGACGGTTCATAAATTTTTAAATTATTTAAAAATAACCGTACTTATTGACATAGTTATCCACATATGTGTATAACTTTACTTATTCTATGTTCATAACTTATATTTGAAATATTAAAGAATCTATATTACAATAAACTGGTACAACTATGAAATGGAGAGAGAATCTGAAAAATGGATGAAATAAAGGAAAACTGGCAAACCATCAAAGAAACAATGAGAAGGGAATATAATATCTCCAAAATATCCTACCAGACGTGGGTTGACCCTCTGGAATTTTTTGATGTCAAAAATGATGTTGTAAGTATTATTATCCCCACGGATATTGCCCCTGCCTTAAATTATATTTCATCCAAATACAAAAACTTTTTTCAGGTAACCATTTCCGAAATGTTCGATCACAATTATGACGTGAAATTTATAATTGAGAAAGATGCCATAAACCCGGAGAACGGAGAGAATCATAACGCGTTTCAAAATCCTGTTTACAATATTAATTATGAAAACGCAAACCTGGTACCTAAATACAAGTTTGATACCTTTGTGGTAGGCAACAATAACAAGCTTGCCCATGCCGCTGCCCTGGCAGTTGCAGAATCTCCCGGAGAAGTATATAATCCTCTTTATCTTTACGGGGGGCCCGGCCTGGGAAAAACGCACCTTATGCACTCCATTGGTCATTTCATTTTAGAACAGAACCCGGAAAAAAAGGTTCTCTATGTCACCAGTGAGGAATTTACCAATGAAGTAATTGAATCCATCCGAAGCGGTAATGCCGCCTCCATGACAAAATTACGTGAAAAATACAGAACCGTAGATGTATTGATGGTAGACGACATACAATTTATAATAGGAAAGGACAGCACACAGGAAGAATTCTTCCATACCTTTAATGTGCTTCATTCTGCAAGAAAACAGATTATACTGTCATCGGACAAGCCGCCCAAGGAAATAGAAATTCTGGATGAAAGGTTTCGTTCCAGATTTGAATGGGGCCTGATTGCAGACATCCAACCGCCTGATTACGAGACCAGAATGGCTATTTTACATAAAAATGCCGAAAATTACGACAAACAGATCGACCAGGAAATCATTAAATATATAGCAACGAATATTAAGTCTAATATCAGAGAGCTTGAAGGAGCATTTAATAAAATCATTGCTTTTACTAGACTGAATAAGGTAGATCTCACCATTGAATCGGCAATGGAAGCATTAAAGGATGTCATTTATCCAAACAAGACAAAAGAAATTACTCCTTCTCTTATTATAAACGTAGTGGCAGAGCATTTTGGGGTAAAACCGGAGGATATTGTCTCCCAAAAACGGAATTCAGAATTTGTCCAGCCAAGACAGGTAGTAATGTACCTCTGCCGCGAACTTACCGGCGTGTCCCAGGTAAACATAGCTAAAATACTTGGTAAAAAGGACCACACCACAGTAATACACGGAGTTAATAAAGTAGAAGCCGAAATGCAGAACAGCGAAGAATTCCGCAATAAGATTGACATTATTATCAAGAAGCTGAATTCCTGTTAAGGAGATTTATACACATCTTGCTGTGGTTTTCCTGTCAGGCGGAAAGGATAACTTTTGTTTCAGGTCAGAAAAGGAAACAGGGTTCAGGATGAAATGTTCATAACCTGACAGTTATTATGAAGTTATTATGAAAATATAAACGACTTAACCATTTTCTTTTTTCCTGAAAAATAGTATAATGGAACTGGTTATGCACATTTCAACACCCGTTACTAATGATATTATGAAATACTTTATTATATATAATGATTAAGGCACCCGCAGAAGCCGCTCATATATAGGAAGGGAGTTATACACATGAAATTAGTTTGTTCGAAATCCAATTTGTTGAATGGGGTACAGATCGTATCCAGGGCTGTCTCCAATAAAACTACCATGTCAATTCTGGAATGTATTATGGTAGACGCTTCAAAGGGGGCCATTACGCTTACCGCAAATGATATGGATCTGGGAATTGAGACGATCATAGAGGGGGATATAGTTGAAAATGGTTTTATTGCCCTTGATGCAAAGATTTTTCTTGAAATTGTAAGAAAACTTCCGGACAGTGAGATTACCATAGAAACAGATTCTTCGTATAAAACCCTGATAACCTGTGAAAAGTCTAAATTCACCATTATCGGAAAATCAGGCGAGGATTTTTCCTATCTTCCTGTGGTGGAAAAAGAAGACAGCATTGTAATCAGCCAGTTTACCCTGAAGGAAGTGGTCAGACAGACTATTTTTTCAATCTCCGACAGTGACAATAACAAAATGATGAGTGGAGAGCTTTTCGAAATCAAGGGAAATGAAATGAAAATAGTATCTCTTGACGGACACAGAATCTCCATTCGTAAAATAGAACTGAAGGAGGAATATGTCCCCAAAAAAGTGATTGTTCCCGGGAAAACATTAAATGAGGTAAGCAAGATCCTGCCCGGCGGCGCAGAGAATTTTGTAACGATTTCCTTCACCCAAAAGCATATTGTGTTTGAATTTGATAATACAACGGTAGTATCTAGGTTGATTGAGGGAGAGTACTTCAGGATTGACCAGATGCTTTCCAGCGACTATGAAACAAAAGTGAAAATAAATAAAAAGGAACTCCTTAATTGTATTGACAGGGCAACGCTTCTTGTGAAAGAGGGCGATAAAAAGCCTATTATCATGAATATTCTTGACGGGAGTATGGAGTTAAGGATTAATTCCCTCCTCGGAAGCATGAATGAAGACATAGATATAGAAAAGCAGGGGAAAGATCTGATGATCGGCTTTAATCCTAAGTTTTTGATTGATGCCCTCCGTGTGATTGATGATGAGGAGGTGGAGCTTTATATGGTCAATCCCAAGGCTCCCTGTTTTATAAAAAATCCTGAGGAAACCTATATTTATCTGATATTGCCGGTCAATTTTTCAACCGTAAGCTGATAAATCGGTATTTAACTCTGTCAATGAAAAGTTGGTTTATTTCCTGAAGTCTGCGGAGAAATGGAGAAAAGATGCGTAAAGTTCGTTTAAAGGATGATTATATCAAGCTTGGACAGGCATTAAAGGCTGCCGGTCTGGCTGAGTCCGGTGTGGATGCAAAATATGCTGTCCAGGGCGGAGAAGTAAAGGTAAATGGTCAGACGGAGACCCAGCGTGGTAAAAAGCTTGTTGCCGGAGATGTTGTTGAGTATAAAGGAGACACAATCAGGATAGAATGATTATTAAATCAATTGAGCTGGCAGATTACAGAAATTATAATTCTTTAAAGCTTGAATTTGACCGTGGAACAAATATTCTTTACGGAGACAATGCCCAGGGAAAAACAAATATTCTGGAAGCCGTTTTTGTAGCGGCTACCACAAAGTCCCATAAGGGAAGCAAGGACAGGGAAATTATCAATTTTGACAGGGAGGAAGCTCATGTCAGGACATACCTTGAAAAAGAAGGGGTAGAGACAAGGGTTGATATGCACCTTAGAAAATCCGGGTCAAAAGGCATTGCCGTAGACGGGCAAAAGCTGAAAAAGGCTGCTGATCTGCTTGGTCTTTGCAATGTGGTATTCTTTTCGCCGGAGGATCTGGGAATTATCAAAAACGGTCCCTCGGAGAGAAGGAGATTTGTGGATATGGAGCTGTGCCAGCTCGACAGCTTTTATCTTTATAATCTGAACCATTACAATAAAATTGTAAACCAGAGAAACAAGCTTTTGAAGGATATGTACATGAATCCTGATCTGAAGGAGACTCTCGGTATCTGGGACATGCAGCTTGTCTCATACGGAAGCAAAATTATAGAGCGCAGAAAACTTTTTGTAGATCAGCTGAATGAAATCATTTATGAGATACATAAAAAGCTTTCCGGCGGCAGGGAAGAAATAAAGGTCCTGTACGAGCCGGATGTGGAAATGGAAGAGTTTGAAAAAAAATTAAAATACAGCCAGGACAAAGATATAAGGTCAAAAATGAGTTCGGTTGGTCCTCACAGAGATGATTTTTCCTTTGTCATCGGGAATGTTGATATAAGAAAATACGGTTCCCAGGGCCAGCAGCGTACGGCAGCGTTGTCTTTAAAGCTGTCGGAAATAGAGCTTGTGAAAAAGATAACCAAAGATACCCCTGTCCTGTTGTTGGATGACGTACTTTCGGAATTGGATTCCAACAGGCAGAATTATCTTTTGAACAGTATCGGGGACATTCAGACCATCATTACCTGTACCGGTCTGGAGGAATTTGTCAATAACAGGTTTGAAGTCAATAAAATATTTAAGGTTTCCGAAGGAAGCGTTCACTGCATTAATCATCAGGAGTAAGAAAGAGGCATTCAATGAATGAAGTTGAAGAAACAATGAACAGTACGGCTGTGGATCATGAATACGGTGCAGATCAGATTCAGATTCTGGAAGGTCTGGAAGCAGTCAGGAAGCGTCCGGGCATGTACATAGGAACCACCTCCAGCAGGGGCCTTCACCATCTTGTGTATGAAATAATTGACAATGCAGTGGATGAAGCGCTTGCCGGTTTTTGTGATACCATTGACGTAACGATTAACGAAGATAATTCCGTCACGGTAATTGATAATGGACGGGGTATTCCTGTAGGGATTAATCATAAAGCCGGAATTGCAGCAGTTGAGGTGGTTTTTACCATCCTGCACGCCGGCGGGAAGTTCGGCGGTGGAGGATATAAGGTTTCCGGCGGACTGCATGGCGTAGGTGCGTCTGTGGTGAATGCCTTGTCAAACTGGCTTGAAGTGGAGATTTGCCAGGATGGTAAAATCTATAAGCAGCGTTATGAGCGTGGTCATACCTGCTATCCCTTAAAAGAGACAGGCACCTGTCCCAAAGACAAAACCGGTACGAAAGTGACTTTTATGCCGGACGACACTATTTTTACGGAAACTACCGTATTTGATTTTGATGTGTTGAAAATAAGATTGCGGGAAATGGCTTTTCTGACGAAGGGTCTCAGAATTATTCTGCGGGATAACAGGAGTGAGGAAATAATTAAGGCCGATACGGAAAACAGTCAGATAAATGAGCTTCTCCAACGGGCAAAGGAAGACAGGGAAGAGGAATCCGAAACAAAAGAAGATCTGCAGGAGGATTCGGAGGAGGAAGCCGTAAAAGAATCCGCAGAATATGATGAAGCAGATCAGAAAGTAACAAATAAGGGAAAGCAGAAAAAAGTTGAATTTTACTATGAGGGCGGCATCAGGGAATTTGTTTCCTATCTGAATCGGAGTAAAAGTCCCCTCTATGAAAATGTTCTTTATTTTGAAGGTGAAAAGAATCATGTATATGTTGAAGTTGCTTTCCAGCATAATGATTCTTACAACGAGAGTGTATTCAGCTTCGTAAACAATATTAACACACCCGAAGGAGGAACACATCTGCAGGGCTTTCGGAATGCCATTACCAAAACCTTCAACGACTATGCAAGAAATGCAAAGCTCTTAAAGGAAAATGAACCCAATTTGTCCGGAGAAGACATAAGGGAAGGCCTGACGGCAATTATCAGTGTGAAAATAGAGGATCCTCAGTTTGAGGGGCAGACAAAGCAGAAGCTTGGAAACAGTGAAGCAAGAGGTGCGGTTGACAATGTTGTCAGCGAACAGCTTACTTATTTTCTGGAGCTGAACCCTGCTATTGCAAAATCTATCTGTGAGAAATCTATCCTTGCCCAGCGTGCGAGGGAAGCAGCACGTAAGGCCCGGGATCTTACCAGGAGAAAAACGGCCCTGGACGGTATGGCGCTTCCCGGAAAGCTTGCGGACTGCTCGGATAAGGATCCTAAAAACTGTGAGATTTATATTGTTGAGGGAGACTCTGCAGGAGGAAGTGCAAAGACGGCACGTTCCCGTGCAACTCAGGCGATTTTGCCTCTGAGAGGGAAAATTTTAAATGTGGAAAAGGCACGGCTGGACAAAATTTATGCCAATGCGGAAATTAAGGCTATGATTACGGCTTTCGGAACCGGAATTCATGATGATTTTGACATCAGTAAGCTTCGTTATGATAAAATTATCCTGATGACGGATGCGGATGTGGACGGTGCCCATATCAGCACTTTGCTGCTGACTTTCATTTACAGGTTTATGCCGGAGCTGATTAAACAGGGGCATGTATTCCTGGCAAAGCCTCCTCTTTATAAGCTGGAAAAAAATAAAAAGATATGGTATGCCTACAGCGATGAAGAGCTTGACGCCATCCTGCAGGACGTGGGAAGAGATCAGAATAATAAAATACAGCGGTATAAGGGTCTTGGTGAAATGGATGCGGAACAGCTCTGGGAAACTACCATGGATCCTGAAAGGCGGATTTTGCTGCGGGTGAATTATGACGAAGAGATGGAGACGGAAATAGACCTTACTTTTACTACCTTAATGGGAGATAAGGTGGAGCCGAGACGGGAATTCATCGAAGAAAATGCTAAATTTGTCAAGAACCTGGATAAACAGGCTTAATATGTCCGAAGGACAGAAAGAGGAACTATGAACGACGATATTTTTGACAATGTTCAGGAAACGGACAAGATTCATGAGGTTGATCTGAAGGAACGGATGGAGACCTTTTATATTGATTATGCCATGAGCGTAATCGCGTCCCGTGCACTTCCCGATGTGAGAGACGGCTTAAAGCCGGTTCAACGCCGGGTGCTTTATTCCATGATCGAGCTGAATAACGGTCCTGACAAGCCGCATCGTAAGAGTGCGCGTATTGTCGGTGATACGATGGGTAAATATCATCCTCACGGAGACAGCTCGATTTACGGTGCCCTGGTGAATATGGCCCAGGACTGGAATATGCGTTATCCTCTTGTAGACGGTCACGGTAATTTCGGTTCCATGGACGGCGATGGGGCTGCCGCCATGCGATATACGGAAGCAAGGCTTTCAAAAATTTCCATGAAGCTCCTTGCCGATCTGGAAAAAGATACGGTTGATTTTGAGCCTAACTTTGACGATACGGAAAAAGAGCCCGTGGTACTGCCCAGCCGTTATCCGAACCTTTTGGTAAACGGTACTACCGGTATTGCCGTCGGAATGGCTACCAATATACCTCCTCATAATCTGAGAGAGGTTATTTCCGCGTTGGTTAAAATGATCGACAATAAGGTGGAAGAGGGAAGAGAAACTTCTATCGAAGAAATTCTCGGAATTGTGAAAGCGCCGGATTTTCCCACCGGCGGCATTATCCTTGGCACCAGAGGATGTGAGGAAGCATACAGGACAGGCAGGGGCAAGGTAATTGTACGGGCCGTAACAAATATAGAAACCCTGGCCAACGGAAAAAATCAGATTATTGTAACCGAGCTTCCTTACATGGTGAATAAGGCAAATTTGATTATTAAAATTGCCGAGCTGGTCAAGCTTAAGAGAATCGACGGGATTACGGACATCAGGGATGAATCCAACCGGGAAGGTATCCGGGTGGTGATTGAGCTTCGCAAGGATGCAAATGCCAATGTGATTCTGAATCAGCTGTACAAGCATACGCAGCTGCAGGATACCTTTGGCGTGATTATGCTGGCTTTGGTGGATAATCAGCCCAAGGTACTGAATCTGCTGGATATGATGACCGAATACCTCAAGCATCAGGAAGAGGTAGTTACCAGGCGGACAAAGTATGACCTGAATAAGGCGGAGGAAAGAAACCATATACTGGAGGGTTTGTTAAAAGCCCTTGATTTTATAGATGAAGTGATTTCTATTATCCGCGGCAGTGAAAATCCGCAGATTGCAAGAGAAAGGCTGATGGAACGTTTTGCACTTTCGGAGGCTCAGGCTCAGGCAATTGTGGATATGCGTCTGCGCGCTCTTACCGGCCTGGAGAGAGAAAAGCTGGAAAACGAGCACAGGGATCTGGAAATCCGTATTGGAGAATTGAAAGCAATTTTGGCTGACGAAAAGCTTCTTTTGGGAGTTATTAAGACAGAAATAACAGAAATTTCGGATAAATTCGGTGATGACAGAAGAAGTAAGATCGGATATGATGAGTTTGATATTTCCATGGAGGATCTGATTCCCCATGAAAACACGGTGATCGCCATGACCAACATGGGTTACATAAAGCGTATGACTGTGGATAACTTTAAGGCTCAGAACCGTGGCGGTAAGGGAATCAAGGGAATGCAGACCATAGAAGATGATTTCATCGAGGATCTGCTGATGACCACTACTCACCATTATTTGAATTTCTTTACCAATATGGGACGTATTTATCGTTTAAAGGCTTACGAAATTCCTGAGGCCGGCAGGACGGCCAGAGGAACGGCAGTAGTCAATCTGCTGCAGTTAAATCCCGGGGAAAAGATTACGGCCATGATTCCCATTAAGGAATATGACGACAGTAAAAATCTGTTTATGGTAACAAGGTCAGGCATTGTAAAAAAGACACCTTTGAGAGAATATGCAAACGTCCGTAAAAACGGCCTGACGGCTATTAATCTGAAGGAAGATGATGAACTGATTGAGGTAAAAACCACAAAAGAGGACAGTGAAATCTTCCTTGTGACAAAACAGGGCATGTGTATCCGCTTTAAGGAAACGGATGTGCGTGCAACAGGCAGGTCATCCATGGGTGTGATCGGAATGAATCTCAATGACGGGGATGAAATTGTGGGAATGCAGCTTCAGACTCAGGGAGACTACCTGTTGTTTGTATCCGAAAACGGTATGGGCAAGCGCACGCTTTTAAATGAATTTGCTATTCAGAAGAGGGGCGGGAAAGGTGTAAAATGCTATAAAATTACAGAAAAGACCGGTGATGTGGTTGGAGTCAAGGCGGTGATCGATGATAATGAGATCATGATGATAACCACGGAAGGCATAATTATTCAGCTTAGGATGGAGGATATTTCCATTTTAAGGAGGATTACGTCCGGTGTGAAAATGATTAATCTGGAAAAGGGCATTAAGGTTGCCCAAATTGCCAAGGTCAGGGAAAAAATATCCAATGGCGAACAGGAATTCGATAATGCGGAAGAAGCGATGGAGGAGATTGAAGAGCCGGAAGAGATGACCGTAGAAGGCAAAGAAACACAAAATTCAGAGAAAGAGTGATAAGGAGGCGCTTGTACTGCCGGCATGGCAGGCGGAAAGGAAATGGAAGTATATAATATTTTTAAGGATATTGCAATTATTATTATTTTTGCAAAGGTATTTGGCGTCATTGCGAGAAAATGCAAGGCTCCTCAGGTAGTAGGTGAAATTATTGCGGGACTTCTGATTGGTCCCAGTGTTCTTGGCCTGGTTCAGCTTTCGGATTTTCTGGCAGGTATGGCAGAGGTCGGCGTGGTGCTGCTGATGTTTTCTGCGGGATTGGAAACAAATCTGAAGGATCTGCTGAAGACAGGTCCGGTAGCCCTTTTGATTGCCTGTGCGGGAGTGTTTGTCCCTCTGGCAGGGGGTACGCTTCTGTATATGGGATTTTATGGAGCGGCGCCCTGGGGTTCGGAAGAGTTTTATACGGCAGTATTTATCGGTGTCATTATGACAGCGACCAGTGTCAGTATTACTGTCCAGTCCCTGAAGGAAATGGGCAAGCTGAAAGGTAAGGTGGGAACCACCATTCTCAGCGCTGCCATCATAGACGATGTCATCGGTATTATTGTACTGACCTTTGTCATAGGCTTTAAAAGTCCCGAGAATCATCCCGGGAAGGTAGTCCTGAGTACTGTATTGTTCTTTGTATTTGCCATTGTGGTAGGCTTTATCCTGTATAAACTGTTTAAAGTATTGGATGAGCATTATCCTCATACCAGAAGGATTCCCATTTTGAGCCTGGCGCTTTGCTGTGCCTTTGCCTACATTGCAGAGAAGTACTTTGGCATTGCGGATATAACGGGAGCATATGTGGCGGGAATCATTCTTTGTTCCTTACGGGATTCCAATTATGTTGACGAAAAGATGGAAGTCAGCTCTTATATGATATTTGGCCCGATCTTTTTTGCAAGTATCGGGTTAAAGACAAATATAGATAATATAGACGGTAAAATCCTGCTGTTTTCCCTTTGTTTTGTTCTGGTGGCAATGATTACAAAGATTATCGGCTGCGGACTGATGGCGAAAATATGCAGATTCCGATTTAAGGACAGTCTTAAAATCGGCGTGGGAATGATGACCAGAGGAGAAGTAGCCTTAATCGTCGCACAAAAGGGCCTTTCCGTTGGAATGCTCACTCCTGTTTATTTTACTTCAGTAATCCTGCTGATTATAGTGTCCAGTATTTCAACGCCGATTGTGTTGAAGCTGCTGTACAGTAAGGATAAGGCTGATGATTTCTAACGATATGGCCGGTATGAAACCAAGTTGAAAGGGAGGAATGTAACATGAAAATTTATGCTGCTAAAGATTATACGGATCTGAGCAGAAAAGCCGCAATCATTATTTCTGCACAGGTTATTATGAAATCCGATGCCGTTCTGGGTCTGGCGACCGGTTCTACGCCAATCGGTACCTATGAGCATCTGATTGAGTGGTATCATAAGGGAGATCTAAGCTTTTCTCAGGTTTCCAGCGTCAATCTGGATGAGTATGCAGGACTGTCAGGGGATCACGATCAAAGCTATCGTTATTTCATGAATCATAATTTATTTGACCATATAGATATACATAAGGAAAATACTTATGTTCCCAATGGTCTGGCTGAGGATACGGCAGCAGAATGCCGTCGGTACAATACGGTAATCAGAAGACTGGGAGGTATTGATCTGCAGCTTCTGGGAATAGGGGAAAACGGCCATATCGGCTTTAATGAACCCGGGGCTGTGTTTGAAAAGGAAACTCACCTGGTAACTTTGACGGAAGATACACGGGAAATCAATGCCAGATTTTTTACTTCTGTGAACGAAGTGCCTACCCACGCTTTCACCATGGGAATTAAAAATATCATGTCGGCAAAGAAGGTTCTGCTGCTGGCAACGGGAGAAAAGAAGGCAGAAATTCTATATGATGCTTTCTTTGGACCGGTGGTTCCCGGCGTTCCTGCTTCTATTCTGCAGATGCACAATGATTGTATTGTCATTGCGGATGAGGCGGCATTGTCCGTGGTCCGGGAAAAGACCGGCTGGAAAGATGCAAAATATGAACAAATTCTTGCAAAATAAGAATTTCAGTGCATAAAAAGAAAAAATATGTAGGATTTCCTGCACAATATAAGGATACAGAAGGATATGCCGGATCAGGATGCTTTTGAGGCAGCAAAGAAGAAGATCATAGGAGTAGACAGGCAGCGTCTGGGGATAGGTACTTTATCTGAGAAAACGGTACATGCCATTTTAAAGAATTATTATGAACCGGATGAGGACAGACAGGAAATACCTGTTGAAAACTATGTGGCGGATATTTATACCCAGGGTGAGATCATTGAGATTCAGACAAGGCAGTTTGACAGAATGCGGGATAAGCTTTCTGCTTTTCTGCCACTTTATCCGGTGACGATTGTGTATCCGATTCCCCGGGAAAAATGGCTGATCTGGATTGACGAGGAAAGCGGGGAGTTGAGCCGGAAACGGAAATCTCCTGTTAAGGGAAATCCTTATATTGCCTTTCCGGAGTTATATAAGATAAAAACGTTTTTAAAAGATCCAAATCTGAAACTGAAATTTGTTATGCTGAATATGGAAGAATACAGGCTGTTAAATGGCTGGAGCAGAGATAAAAAGAGAGGTTCCAGCCGTTATGACAGGATTCCTACCGAGCTTGTAGAGGAAATTGAGATTACCTGTCTTCAGGATTATATGCAGTTTGTACCTTATGAATTAAAGGATGAGTTTACTTCCAGAGAGTTTGCCAAGGCAGCTCATATTAATGTTTCCCTGGCACAGGTGGTACTTAATATTTTATATCATGTAGGCGTTCTTACCAGAGTCGGTAAAAAAGGCAGCATGTATCTCTATGAAGTGTTGGATTAGGGCGGATTTATTTATAATTATCTTGTATCACGAAACAGTCTGTGTTAAGATATACGTCAGGTGAATAAGAACATTACAGGTGTCGAATGAACGGTTGTTTTTGTTTGATCCGGTGAAAAGGGAATCAGGTGAAGCGCCTGAACGATCTCGTCGCTGTGAGAAGGGAGCCGTATTTCCTCTTTTTTGTCCGTATACACCGCAGGACAGGGAAGGGTCATGTCACTGGGCAAATTGTCCCGGGAAGGCGGAATACTGTGTTGATCTTTAAGTCAGAAGACCTGCCTGTAATGAGTACTGTGTGACCACGAGGGCTTGGTTTGTACGAAAGAGCGGGTATTCTTGTATTATTTTATTAATATGGGAATATGCGTATTATTTTGTGTTGCCGGCTCCTGTCCACGTGGACAGGAGCTTTTGCAATGACAGGAATTTTGTTCGCCGAATTGAAAAAGCCGTAAAAACGGCAGAAAAACGGAGGAAAAGCAAAATGGAAACCAAAAAATCAATGAAAAAGGTTATCATTGGCGTAGGAACGCTTGTTGCGGTGCTTGCAATCCTGCTGGTAATTTTCAATGTATTCCGGGAAAAACCGGTGAAAGGAAGCAAGAGTATCACTCTGAAGGTACTGAATGAGGAAAAGCAGACCTCGGAATATCAGGTGCAGACAGATGCGGAATTTTTGCGTCAGGCCATGGAAGAAGCGGAAGGGTTTACCTTTGACGGTGAAATGGAGGAGTATGGTTATACCCTTTATACCATCAACGGAGAGACTCATAACTGGAATGTGGACGGTTCTTATTGGGCTGTCTTTGTGAACGATGAATACGGTAAATACGGCATTGACAGTCAGCCTGTTGAAGACGGAGATGTATTTCGGTTTGAGTATACACCGCCCTATAGCGGAGAATAGGAATTCACGTGGAAAATCAGGAAAAAACATCAGGAATTTCAATCAGTGATATAGCCTTAACAGGTGTTATGGCAGCAGTGATGATAGTGTGCAAGGAAGTGCTGAGCTTTCTGCCAAACATCGAACTGGTATCCTTCTGGGTTATTTTGTTTGCTTTATATTTTGGTCGGAAGGTTCTGTTTGCAATTTTTGCGTTTGTCCTGGTGGAAGGATTCCTGTACGGCATGGGGCCATGGTGGATTATGTATTTGTATACCTGGCCCCTGCTGGCCCTGATTACCTGTCTGAATCGTAAGCAGGAATCTGTATGGTTCTGGAGTATTCTGTCCGGCTTTTTCGGACTGTTTTATGGGCTGTTCTGTGCCCTTCCTTATGTAGTAATTGGTATGACAGACAACGGGATCCGTGGCGGTCTGTATGCAGGGTTTACCTGGTGGGTAGCCGGCATTCCCTGGGATGCGGCACACGGTATCGGAAATTTTATATTAATGCTGGTGCTGTATCATCCCGTTCGCAAAGCCATGCGCAGGATTGTATAAAATTATTCAATCCTCTTCTTCACTTTCTGCAGAGAGGGGAAGGGAAAAAATGAATTCACTTCCCACGCCTTCCGTACTGATTACATTGATATTTTCACCATGGCAGTTAATAATTTCTTTTACAATGGAAAGCCCCAGGCCGGTTCCCTTTTTATCCCGGCCTCTGGAAAGATCAGATTTGTAAAATCTGTCCCAGATCTGCTTCAGGTCATCCTTGGGAATACCGATTCCGGTGTCTTTGACAGATACAAAGAGTTTATTTTTCTTTAAAGAGGTTTCAATCTTAATTACGGAATCATGATGACTGAATTTAATGGCATTGTCGATCAGATTATAAAGTACCTGCTGGATTTTTTCCATGTCTGCGTGAACAAACATTTCGTCGCCTGTGAGAATCAGTTCAATGGCGATGGTCTTTTTCAAACAGGTGCCCTCAAAGGATGCGGCAGTGGCACGAATAACCTGGTTGATATTGAAATCCGTGCGGTCTAAAAGCATTCCCTTTGTATTCAGGTTATTCAGGGTTAAAAGACTGTTTGTCAGCTTTGTAAGACGTTCCGTTTCATTCAGCACGATTTCCAGATATTTCTGGTGCATTTCGGGAGGAATGGTTCCGTCCAGCATGGCCTCCAGATAACCGCGGATGGAAGTCAGCGGTGAACGGAAATCATGAGATACATTGGCAACGAATTTTTTCTGATCGTCTTCCGCGCCTGCAATCTGGTTGGCCATATAATTCAGGCAGGCGGACAGGTAGCCGATTTCGTCGTCACTCTCTACCTGAAACTCATAGTGCATGTTTCCTGCGGCATATTGTTCCGTGGCATGTGTGATCTTCCGCAGTGGAATATATACTATTTCGGTAAAAAAGATCAGAATAATCAAAGACAGCAGCAGCAGGATTACCAGAGTAATGTAGGATATGTTCAGCATGGCATTGCAGGAATCTTCAATATCCCCCATACTGCAATGAATCGCCACATATCCCTTTACCTTGTAGCTGGAGGTAATAGGCGCCAGCACACTGAGCATATTTGATTCAAAGCTGTCGAAAAAGGTATTTACCATATAATAGGTGCTGCCGGTAGCAGTAGGATCAAAATTCTCAATCATGATGACGTCTTCCACATTCAGAGGTTCGTTTGTGGACAGTACGAGACGCCCGGAGGGATTGATAATGCGGATCACGGAATCAAGATAAACCGAGAGAAAATCCAACTGCGTCTTTACCGTTTCCAGATCCGTTTCACTGGTATAAAGGCTTGTGGCATAGGTATCGGAAATCAGTGTGGCCTCGGCATAAAGAGTCTCTGCTTTTTCCCTTACCAGCTGTTCCCTTGTGATGCTGGGTACGAAAACAGTAACCATGATAAAGCTGAAAATGCCAAAGATAAAATAGGCCAGCACAAATTTCAGATAAAGAGTCTTCTTCATTAATTTCTAACCTCAAATTTATAGCCGATACCCCAGATGGTGCTGATTTTCCAGTTGGCATGATCCTTGATCTTTTCCCGGAGACGTTTGATATGTACGTCTACGGTCCGGGTATCTCCGATATACTCATACCCCCAGATCTGGTCCAGAAGCTGTTCCCTGGTGAAAACATGGTTCGGGGAAGCTGCAAGAAAATAAAGCAGCTCCAGTTCCTTGGGGGGCATGTCTATGGTTTTTCCCAGATAGACAACAGAATAATTGGTCAGGTTAATGGACAGATCCGTATATTCCACACATTTGTCATCGGGATTTTCAGGAACTACGGACATGGGCTTATAACGGCGGATTACAGCCTTTACTCTTGCCACCAGCTCCTTGGAATCAAAGGGTTTTTCGATATAATCATCCGCACCAAGTTCCAGGCCCAGAACCTTGTCAAAAACCTCCCCCTTGGCCGAAAGCATAATGATGGGAATGGAGTATTTTGCCCTCACTTCCCGGCATACCTGATAACCGTCCATGCCCGGAAGCATAATGTCCAGCAGAATCAGGTTCGGGTAGAAATCCTCCAGTGCAGGCAGTACGGATTCGCCGTCATGCACAATCATGGTTTCAAAGCATTCCTTTGTCAGATAAAGTGAGATTAATTCCGCAATGTTTTCATCGTCGTCTACAATTAAAATTTTTTGTCTGGCTGCCATTCTGCTACTCCTTCTGCTTTACTGAAAGGTTACGATTGTAACGCCTGCATCGCCCTCCCCATACTCGCCCAGGCGATATTCCTTTACATATTTCAGTCGTTTTAAATGACTGTGGACAGCACTGCGCAGGGCACCGGTACCCTTTCCGTGCACCACTCTGACGCTGGGCAGATGGGCAAGATAGGCGTCATCCAGGTATTTGTCCAGAACCGAAAGGGCTTCGTCCACCGTTTTTCCCAAAAGGTTGATTTCCGTGGAAATCGTAAGGGATTTTGACATTTTCAGCTTTCCGCTGCCCGAGCGATGCAGGGAAGGAGCGGTGACGGAAGGCTCGTTTATCAGAACAAGATCCTTAATATTTGTCTGTGTGCGCATGATGCCGCATTGTACAAAAAGATTTCCTTTTGCATCCGGCAGCGTGCTGACGGTACCCTTTAAGCCCATGGAAACAATTTTGACGGAGTCTCCCTTTTTCAGGGTTTTGGGATTCAGAGCGCCCTTTTCGGATTCCTTTTTGTTGCTGCCCACGGAAAGCCGTTCGTTTTTCTCACCGATCTTATCCCGGACTTTCTGGCGTTTTCTTTCCAGCTCCCGGATGTCCGTTCCCCCGTCGGCTTTATTAAAGTCCCTTATGGTCTGGTCGGCAATTTCCTTTGCCTCCTGCAGAATCTCCCTGGCTTTTTCGTTGGCTTCTCTCAGAATGCGGTCCCTTGCCTGGTCTATCTTATCGTTTTTCTGTTGCAGCTGCTCCTGCAAAACACGGATACGTTCCTTATATTTTGCAATTTCCAGCTGCTCTTTCTCAATGGTAACCCTGCTATGCTCCAGATCGGAGATAACATCCTCAAAGCTCTTGTCCTGGCTGCCGATCTGTTCTCTGGCGGCTTCAATGATCTCGTCGGACAGTCCCAATTTGGACGAGATGGCAAAAGCATTGCTCTTTCCGGGAATACCGATGAGAAGCTTATAGGTAGGCTGTAAGGTTTCCACATTGAATTCACAGCAGGCATTTTCCACAAAGGAAGAAGACAGCGCATAGATCTTTAATTCACTGTAATGGGTGGTAGCCATGGTACGAATGCCCCTGTCGTGCAGGAAGTTCAGAATGGCAATGGCGAGTGCCGCTCCCTCAGTGGGATCCGTTCCCGCCCCCAGCTCGTCAAAAAGGCACAGAGAATCCGCATCCGCATATTTTAAAATGTGGACAATACTCTTCATATGGGAAGAAAATGTGGATAAACTCTGTTCAATGCTCTGTTCGTCTCCTATGTCTGCATAAACTTCATTAAAAATACAAAGTTCCGAACGATCCAGTGCAGGAATATGCAGCCCGGCCTGGCCCATTAATGCAAACAGTCCTACGGTCTTTAAGGAAACGGTCTTTCCGCCGGTATTGGGCCCCGTGATAATCAGCAGGTCGAAATCCCTGCCCAGGTGAATGTCGATGGGGACTACTTTCTTCTTGTCCAGCAGTGGATGACGTCCCTGGCGGATATTCAGGTAACGGTCCGCGTTAAAGACAGGGGCTGTCGCGTTCATATCCATGGCAAGCTCCGCCTTGGCAAAGATAAAATCCAGCTCCGTCATCAGCTTTTGGTTGAAAGCAAGCTCCTTGGTATGTTCTCCTGCCATGGCACTGAGAGCAGCCAGAATAACGCCGATTTCCTCTTTTTCCTCCAGCTCCAGCTCTCTTATTTTATTATTCAGCTCCACTACGGCAGCCGGTTCGATAAAATAGGTGGATCCGGTGGCAGACTGGTCATGGATCATGCCGTTGACCTGTCCCTTGTATTCTGCCTTGATGGGAATGCAATAACGGTTGCCCCGCATGGTGATCACCGCGTCCTGAAGGTAGGTGCGGTAAGATCCCGTCAGCATGGAATTCAACTGGGAACGGATTTTTTCATTTGTCTGTATCATGGAACGGCGAATGCTTTTCAGCCTGGGGCTGGCGTCATCGGCAATCTCATCCTCAGCCAGGATGCAGCGGTTGATTTCATTGGCTACCTGGGTGAGAGGAGTGAGCCGGTCAAAATATTCCGTAAGACTGTCATCCGGTGTGTCTTCCCGTTCCTTTTTCCCATAAATTTTGATACGGGAAACGTTGTCCAGCAGAGAAGCAATTTTCAATAATTCCGGCATGGAAAGTGTGCTGCCGATTTCCAGGGACTTGATGGAAAAGCCAAGATCGCTGTTGCTGCCAAAGGAGGTTCCGCCCTTTTTAAATAAGCGGTTTAGGGCATCCCCTGTCTGCAGCTGGTTTTTACGGATTTCCTCAAGATCCGTGGAAGGCTGCAGCTCCAGGCATAGCTTTCTGCCCGGCCCGGAATCCGCTTTATCTGCCAGCATTCCGATTACTTTATTATATTCCAGTGTAGTTAATACTTTTTGATTCATGATTATACTCCTGTATGTTAAAACTGATGTAACCCACCCAAAGTATAGCATAGTCTTTCCGAAAACGCGAGACTCTTTCCGCTATTATTCCCGCGGGCAATGAGCCAGGTGCCGTGCCTGCACGAGCATTTGGCGAATGCCGCGAGGATCAAATATCCCGCCGTTCCGCAGAGTTGCAAGATTGCTCCCCAGTTGCTTGCAGCGTGGTGTTTGATTGCCGCGGGCAAAGCGGTCTTTTCCTTTGTTTTGTCTCCAGGCCCAGGAAAACACCGACACAGATTATGACCGAAAGAGCCGATCCTGCAGTGGAGGCAAGTCCCATGGGAAACAATGTCTCCGGAAAACAGGTTGCCGCGTAATAAGACAGGGGAATGCGGACGCAGAGTATGGACAGGGAATTGTGCAGGAAGGAAAACATGGAGAGGCCGTAAGCACAGAAATAGCCGCTGAAACTGAAATGAATTCCTGCAAAAATGCAATCCCATACATATCCCCGCATATATTGGCTGCCAAGCCGTATTACTTCGGTATCGTCAGCAAATAAAGAAATAAATCCTTCCGCATTCAGCTGCATGAGAATAACGGCAAAGGCTCCCCAGACCACCGCCATAACGGAAGCATATCCAAGGGTCAGACGGGCACGGCGATGTTTTCCGGCTCCGATATTCTGAGCAGAGAGCGCTGATACCGTCTGCAGCATGGACGAGGGGACAAGGAATAAGATGCCGATAATCTTTTCTACGATCCCTACGGCAGCGGCGTCATGTAATCCCCGTCGATTGGCAAAGACAGTGATTACGATAAATGCAATCTGGATAAACCCGTCCTGAATGGCGATAGGAACACCGATTTTCAGCAGTCCGGCCATAGTATGCTTCCGGGGCTTAAAATTTTCTTCCGAAAGCGTGATCCCTGTTTTCTGTTTTAGAATCACAATCAACGAGACAATTACACTGATCGTCTGGGACAGTGTGGTTCCCAATGCGGCTCCGGCAGCGCCAAGGTGCAGTCCGCCTATGAAAAGATAGTCCAGAATTATGTTTGATATACATGCCACCGCTATGAAGTACATGGGACTTTTGGTGTCCCCCATTCCTCTGAAGACAGAGCTGATAATATTATAAGCCGTAATAAAAGGAATGCCGATAAAGCAGATTGTAAGGTAGGATACGGTTCCCGATACTGCTTCTGCCGGTGTTGACATAGCGTATGTAATCGGCTTTACGGCAAAAAGCAGCCCCATGGTCAGAAGGATGGACAATGCCATAAATAAAGTAATGGTATTGCCTACGGCATCGGCTGCCTGTTTCTGCTTTTCCGCGCCTACAGCCTGTCCGATGAGGACGGTTCCGCCCATGGCCAGCCCGACAATCATAACCGTCAGCATGTGCATGACCTGACTGCCGACAGAAACCGCAGTGGTGCTTTCCACTCCGTTAAACTGTCCGATGATAAACAAATCGGCCATTCCGTATAAGGTCTGTAGGAAATATGAGAGCAGATAAGGCAGGGAGAAGCTTAGTACTGCCTTAAAAACGCTTCCTGTAGTTAAATTCTTTTTCATATCTGAACCCCTTATTGTTATACTATAAAAATACCTGCTTCGTCAACAGTGATATATGCTTTAAGTGATCTCTTTGCAGCATCTTTTTGATAGAAATTCACACAGGTGACACATACAGGTGATATAGTACTGACAGGAGGTTGGGTGATATGGCAAAAATAATGATTGTGGAGGACGACGTGACAACAAGCAATCTGGTGGGTGACTATTTAATTGACGCAGGCCACACTGTTTTTTGTGCCTGGGATGGTCTGGAAGCACTGCGCTGTTTTCGACAGGAATCTATAGAGTTGATTATTCTGGATATTATGCTTCCCAACATGGATGGCATCCAGGTCTTAAAAGAAATCCGCAAAACAAGCAATGTCCCCATTCTGATGCTGACCGCATTGAGCGACGAAAAGAGGACACACAATGAACTTTATAAAAAGGGCATTTCTATATGTAGCACGGAAATGGCAGCAAAGCGTGATTGCCTTTCTGATTTTGTCTGCCGTCTGTACTTCCGCTTTGATGGGCCTGTCTATCCTGAAAGCCTCCGGCACGGCGGCGGTAAATCTGAGGAGACAATTTGGCGGCACGTTCAGTCTGAAAATAGACACGAGCAATCCCGCGAATATGCACAGCGCTGGTTCCACAGACCGATATATCGGGAGTTACTATGATGGTGATATTCTCGACCAAGGGGTGATCGACGAGGTTTTGAAAACTCCTGGCATTGCCGATTACAGCGCCAATATTGATGTTGTCGCCAATTTGAAATCTGATGATGGGCAATATTATAACCTGGTTGAAAACAGGCAGAATTACTTTTCCTCCGCCGGAGCGCAAATTGCGCCCATAAAAGGGTGGGCTTCTTTGCGGCAGTGTTCCTATTTTGCAAACGGCATCCTGGAGGTCACACAGGGAGAAATGTTCTCCGGGGGAGCATCGGGGCAGGCAGTCATCAGCCGGGAGCTGGCGGAGTTAAACCGGCTGGCCGTAGGCGACCACATCACCCTGGAAATTAACCGGGACGTGACAGGTATCGACTTTCCCATTGAAAATCAGGAGTGTTCCTTTGAAATTGTCGGGATATTCGATATTTTGAAAGAACAGAAAATCGACCAATTTACAAACCAGCGGCAAATGCTTCAAAACTGGGTATTTGTGGACTCCCAAACCCTGCTGCCGTATATGAACGAGCTGCTGAATTCTATAGGAATGCAATCCCTGGGGTATAAAAAGATTACATTCAGTATTGAGGATCCGGCTGAGATGGAAGCAATTATCAAAACTATTCAGAACAATCGCGCAATCAACTGGGACTGTTTTAAAATTGAGTTTGACAACGCCAGTTATCAGAGCGCGGAGAACGCATTAAATGGGATGAACAGTTCTATCCGCATCATGATCGTCATGATCGTCCTGGCCGGCGTTGCGATCTTAGTTTTGCTGCTCTCCATTTGGGCAAAGTTCCGTATCCGGGAAACGGGAGCAATGCTTGCACTGGGAGAGAGCAAGGGAAGAATTCTTGCCCAGCGGATAATAGAAACAGCGCTGATTGCGGCGCTGGCCTTTGGCCTTTCCTACCCTGTCAGCGGTATGGCGGCAGACAACGTGGGAAATATGCTGCTGGCCCGGGCCAACGAGCAGGTTTTACCCGAATCAGGCTCCAATACAATACAGCCGGGGATGCCAATTACTTCTGATAATTTTGATTTAAGCCCGGTCTTTGCGGCGCCAAAGGCGGAGGCATTAGACGTTGCGATTACCAACGATATTGTCGCGGCAGTATATGGCCTGGGGTTGCTGGCCGCCCTGCTTGCCGTCTGTGCCGCAAGTGTTCCGGCTATGAAAATGAAGCCAAAGGAAATCCTGTCAAAAATGGATTGAGGAGGGTAAAATTATGCCAATTTTAGAAATAGAAAATCTCGGATATGCCTATGGAAAGCATACTGTGCTGCGCGAAATCAGCATAAAACTGGAGCAAGGAAAAATGTACGCCATCCTTGGCCCCTCCGGGTGCGGGAAAACGACGCTGCTCTCTCTGCTGGGCGGTCTGGACAGCCCGGCCGGCGGTCAGATTTTGTACCAGGGCGAGGACATCGCCAAAACCGGCCTTGCCAATCACCGGCGCAGTCATGTGGCGTTTATCTTCCAGGGCTATAACCTGATCGACTACCTGACACCCATGGAGAACGTGGCCCTGACCTCCAAGCAGCCACCTCTCCCCATCCTGGAACGGTTGGGCCTGACCCCAGAGGAAGCAAAGCGGAATGTGCTGAAGCTGTCCGGGGGTCAGCAGCAGCGTGTGGCTATCGCCCGCGCCCTGGCCAGTGACGCGCAGGTTATCCTCGCTGATGAACCCACCGGAAATCTGGACGAGGACACCGCCGCCGAAATTACATCTATCCTCAAAAACAGCGCCCACCAGGCGGGAAAGTGTGTCGTGGCCGTTACCCACTCTAACGACCTGGCAAAAGAGGCTGATGTGGTTTTTCAGCTCCGCAAAGGTCAATTACAGGTTTCAAGCGGATGCTCCGCGAGGAAGTGTCAGCCTGATATATGATTTTTATGTCTTGACTTTTTTGCCGGGGAAATGAATAATAGGGGAGAGGCTCTGTAACGAGAAAGCAGGGATAGGAAGGAGTATTGCATGCCGGATCAGGAGCAAAAGGGTCAGACTGACTTTATGATAGAAAAGATCAAGCAGCGTCCTATTAATCGAAAGAAGCTGCTGCGCAGAACCGTGCTTACGGCCTCTATGGCAGTTATTTTCGGTTTGATAGCCTGTGTAACCTTTCTGGTGCTTGAGCCGGTAATCAATAACTGGCTGTATCCTGAGGAAGATCCGCAGACAGTGGTCTTTCCGGAGGATCGGGAGGAAATGTCGCCGGAGGAAATGCTGGCGGAAAATCTTCCCACAGAAAGCCCGTCCCCTTCTCCGGAACCGGTAACAGAGCCGGAGGATATAACACTGGATCAAGAGCAGATCGACGAAATCTTGTCCGGCGTGGTATTGGATAAGGACAGCTATAAGGAGCTTTATTCCGCCATGTCTGCTTATGTGGCGGAGCTGGAGCCTTATATGGTGACGGTGACGGCAGTGACCTCCAATATTGATTTGTTCAGTACCGTTCAGGAAAGCAGAAGCCAGACGTCGGGAATCATTGTCAACGATAACGGCAGGGATCTTCTGGTGTTGGCAGACGCGACCCTGCTTCGCACGGCAGAAAGCATGACCATCACCTTTTATAACGGGGAACAGGCAAACGCACAGATTAAGCAGATGGACAGTTATACCGGCCTTGCCATTTTGTCCGTGCCGTTTACCGATCTGCCGCCGGGGATAGATAAGGAGAGCCTGGTATATCCCACAATGGGTTCTTCCAACAGCAGCAGGATGGCAGGGACGCCGGTAGTTGCTCTTGGCAGTCCTGTGGGAATCAGTAATTCCGTGGGGTATGGCATGGTTACCTCAGCCAGCTATATTTATTCCGTACCGGACAGAAATTGCAAGATTCTGCAGACAGACATCAGCGGAAGTAAAAATGCCAGCGGCGTGCTTTTTAACATGGAAGGACAGATTATAGGCGTTATTACCGGCAATAAGACCGGGTCGGATATGGATAATGTAATATACGCCTATGGGATCACGGATCTGAGGAGAATTGTGGAGAAAATGTCCAACAGCAACCGGGTGGCTTATCTGGGAATCAGCGGCATGGATGTAACCGACCGGGCAAACAGTGAACTGGGTGTACCCTTTGGTGCCTTTGTGACAAAGGTTGATATGAATTCTCCCGCCATGCTGGCAGGCATTCAGCAGGGGGATGTCATAATCTCTATCAGCGACAGGGATGTGGCTAAATTCAGTGATTATACCAGCGCGCTGCTTTTGTCCGAACCGGGACAGACGGTAGATGTCACAGTCATGCGGCAATCCCAGGAGGAATATAAAGAAATGAGCTTTACAATAGAAGCAGGAGAGGCAGAATAATGAAGTATATCAGAGATTTAAAAGAGGGAGACAGGGTATTTGACATTTACCTGTGCAAGCACAGACAGGCGGCTGTGACGAAGAACGGAAAACCTTATGAAAATGTAATTCTGCAGGATAAAACTGGAACCATGGATGCAAAGGTATGGGAGCCGAATAATCCGGGGATCGGGGATTTTGATACGTTGGATTACATAGAAGTATACGGGGAAGTCAACAACTTTCAGGGATCGCTTCAGGTCAATGTGAAGAGGATTCGTGTGTGCCGGGAGGGGGAATATGATCCCGGAGAATATCTGCCGGTAAGCTCTAAAAGCATCAGCGGCATGTATGACGAGCTTCTGAAGCTGGTCGGGAGTATAGAAAATCCCTATTTGAAAAAGCTGCTGGAGGCCTTTTTTACAGAAGATAAGAGCTTTGTGAAGGCCTTTCAGAATTCTTCGGCGGCAAAAACCGTGCATCATGGGTTCGTGGGAGGCTTACTGGAGCATACTCTCAGCGTTACCAGGTTGTGTGATTATTATTGCACTGCATATCCTATACTAAAAAGGGATTTGCTGCTGACGGCGGCAATGTGCCATGATATTGGAAAGACGAGGGAAATTTCTCCTTTCCCACAGAATGATTATACGGACGATGGCCAGCTTTTGGGTCATATTGTCATGGGATCTCAGATGATAGCGGAGAAGGCAGCAGGGATTGAAGGCTTCCCTCATGTCCTGCTGGCAGAGCTCCAACACTGCATTTTGGCCCACCACGGAAAATACGAATTTGGCTCTCCTAAGATTCCTGCCATTATAGAAGCTTTGGCATTGAACTATGCGGATGACACGGACGCAAAGCTGGAAACATTTAAAGAGATACTGGAAAATAACAGTGAAAATACCGGGTGGCTGGGATATAACCGGTTGTTTGAATCCAATCTGCGTTCTTCATGAAATGATTGTGCCGTATGGGCGGCATGTTTCAATTGATTGTTTGTGCCGCCGGAGGCGGTATGCCTGTAAATGTATAAAATTGGAAAAGGAGGTACTTAATAATGAAGGTGACGGATGATATTTTTTATGCAGGAGTCAATGACCATGAGGTGGACCTGTTCGAGGGGCAGTATATTGTACCAAACGGCATGGCATATAATTCCTATGTGATTCTGGACGAGAAAGTGGCGGTTATGGACACGGTAGATGCTCATTTCGGACAGCAGTGGCTAACCAATGTGGAAAAGATTCTGCAGGGGTGGACGCCGGATTATCTGGTGATCCAGCATATGGAGCCGGATCATTCTGCCAATATTCCTCTGTTTCTGGACAAGTACCCCCATGCAAAGGTGGTGGCTACAGCCCAGGCATTTAAAATGATGAACCAGTTTTTCTCCCTGGATCTGAACGACCGGCAGATGGTTACGGCAAACGGAGGAGAGCTTACCCTGGGGACTCATACCCTGCAGTTTATTTTTGCACCTATGGTACACTGGCCGGAAGTTATGGTAACCTATGATAAAAAGGATAAGGTGCTCTTTTCCGCTGACGGCTTCGGAAAGTTTGGTGCCCTGGATACAGACGAAGCCTGGCTGTGTGAAGCCAGACGTTATTACTTTGGCATTGTAGGTAAATTCGGTGCCCAGGTGCAGGCTCTTTTAAAGAAAGCTGCCGGGCTGGAGATAGGGGTTATTTGTCCCCTGCACGGGCCTGTTTTAACGGAAAACCTGGAATATTACCTGAACCGCTATCATACCTGGTCTTCTTATGAGCCGGAGAGCAGTGGTGTAGTGATAGCATATGCTTCCATTTACGGAAATACGGCAGAAGCTGCAAAATGTCTTTCAGAGGAGCTTCATAAAAAGGGTCTGGATGAGGTCATTCTCCATGATCTGGCCCGGGATGACATGGCGGAGGCTGTGGAGGATGCTTTCCGGTACGACAGGCTGGTGCTGGCTGCCAGTACCTATAACGGCGGAGTTTTTCCCTGTATGCGGCAGTTTATCGAGGAATTGACAGAACGGAATTACCAGAAGCGCAGAGTGGCAATGATAGAAAACGGATCCTGGGCTCCCATGGCGGCTAAAACCATGAGAAAAATGCTGGAAAACAGCAAAGAGCTTACTTTCCTGGAGAATACGGTGAGCATTCTTTCAGCGGTCAAGCCGGAGGACAGGGTGAAGATAGAGAAACTGGCTGAAGAGCTTGTTTAAGGAAGGGCTGATTCAATCATCGCTTCCTTAAGAGCCTCCGGCGGATGCGCACGGATTTGCAGGGGTTTTTGTTGCTTCGCAACGCAGAATACTAAAGCCAACAAGTTGGCTTGCGGGAAACGCTTTCATCAGCGTTTCCTAAAATTAATTTACACAGGTATATGTATGGAAATTCAGAAAAACAGGATTATAACGGTTACAATTCAAGACATTGGCGTAGAGGGGGAGGGCATTGGAAAGGTCGATGGCTTTACTCTTTTTGTTAAGGACGCAGTGCCGGAAGATGTGGTGGAAGCCAGGATTGTAAAAGTAAAAAGGAATTATGCTTATGCCCGAATGGAGAAGGTGGTAACACCTTCCCCTTTTCGCGTGGAGGCAAAGTGTGCTTACCACAGGCAATGCGGCGGTTGTCAGTTACAGGTTCTGGATTATGATAAGCAGCTGGAGTTCAAACAGAATAAAATAAAAAACAACCTGGTGAGAATCGGAGGCTTTGAAGAAACGCTGGTGGACAGGATAATGGAGCCCGTTTTGGGCATGGAAGAACCCTGGCATTATCGAAATAAGGCCCAGTATCCTGTAGGCAGGAACCGGGAGGGACATATTGTCACGGGCTTTTACGCAGGACGAACCCATTCCATTATTGCAAATACGGACTGTGCCCTGGGAGCGGAGGAAAATCAGGAAATATTGGAAAAGATTCTGCAGTATATGGAGGAGTATGGGGTTACTGCTTATGATGAATCTACAGGCATGGGCCTGGTTCGCCATGTGCTGGTCAGGAAGGGTTTTACCAGCGGCGATATTATGGTCTGCCTGGTGATTAATCAGGATATAAAAATACTTCCGAAGCAAGAAAAATTGTTGGAAAAGCTGAGTTCCGTAAAGGGAATGACAAGTGTGTCAATAAATATCAACAGAGAGCGGTCCAACGTGATTATGGGTAAAAAAGGGTATACTATCTGGGGAAAGGACACGATTTCCGATACCATTCATGTACGGGATATGAAGAAGCCGGGTTATCCGCCGACAGGGAAAGAACTGACCTTTTCTATTTCTCCTCTTTCCTTTTACCAGGTCAATCCCCTGCAGACAGAAAAGCTTTACAGTCTGGCCCTGGAATATGCCGGTCTTACCGGAAAGGAAACTGTCTGGGATTTGTATTGCGGTATTGGGACCATTTCTTTGTTCCTGGCGGGCAGCGCCCGAAAGGTGTATGGCGTGGAAGTGATTCCTCAGGCCATTGACGATGCCAGGGAAAATGCAAGGCGGAACGGAATTGACAATGTGGAATTCTTTACAGGAAAAGCGGAGGAGGTATTGCCGGCTTTTTATGCGCGACGGCAGGAAGAAGATACCGGGGTTTGCAGTATGGGGACGAATGGCAGCAGGGCAGCAAATGGCAGCAGGGCAACGGGTATCGTCAGTGCTGTGGACGGCAAAGAAACCGCCGCTATGCTTCATCCGGATGTAATTGTAGTAGATCCGCCCCGCAAGGGCTGCGACGAAGCCTGCCTTGCCACTATGCTGAAGATGAAACCGGACCGCATTGTATATGTCAGCTGTGATTCCGCTACCCTGGCAAGAGATTTGAAGGTATTGTGCGAAGGTGGGTATGAGTTAAGCAGAGTAAGGGGCGTAGACCAGTTTGCTATGACGGTACATGTGGAGGTTGCCGTGTTGCTAACGGGGGCAGATATATAGAAATCCTTGATTTTACACAGTTTTTCGACCATTTCGTATTTACTCCGAATAAGGAAAACGTACTGGAAAAGGAGTTGAAAAGGGAAATTCCTGTGAGTGTCGGAATAGAACTGGTAGTGGTGGATATGTCAAGAAACGTTGATTTTATAAGCTAAATCGCACTTTTGGCTGTAAAGTAGCTGAAAGTGCTTTTT
>ERZ777011.818-NODE-818-length-42716-cov-12.647383_pt1 | contig 42716 bp, 48 predicted proteins | sample MGYA00374964_ERZ777011 | MGnify/ENA primary metagenome ERZ777011 (study PRJEB29310, sample SAMD00008975) | mouse gut metagenome | study: EMG produced TPA metagenomics assembly of the Metagenome analysis of fecal microbiota from mouse which was promoted...
AAAAAGATGAAAGCAAACACTCTCTTTTTGTGTCTACTTTCATCTTACCACTTCACCGGCATATTATTATAAAACATAAATTATTTTGGTCTTAATAATAATATCTCTTATTATTATTGTTATTTTATTTCAAATTCGTTTGAGTATAAGTCTATATATCCATTATCATAAACTGATTTTACTATTCTATAAATTCCATCTTTTAATTCACCATAATAATCACCATAGTTTGTATCTAACTTTAAATGATTGTTTTCATCAACTTGATAAGAAATAGCAATAAAATTCAATTCATTTATTTCTTTGATTTCTTTCCAAATATCATTAACTTTTTTTTGAAGTCGAAAGTTATTTCCCCACCCATATTTTTCAACATTATTATCTGTAATTAAAATAGTCGCACTTTGGCGAGTTATTGTGTCTTCTAGTACTTCTATTATCACTTTTTCAGGTATTCTATTAAATTCTGTTTGCAAATCTGTAGTTGTTATGTTTTCATTTGTATCTACTGTCATATTGTTTGGAATATATGGTTTGTTATTAGCTATATTAGTTGTATTAGTTGTATTAGTTGTGACAGAAAAGTCTTTATAATTATTTAATTCTCTTTGAAGTATATTAATAGTATTATTTGCGTTATTTAAGTCATTTGAACCTATAGTTAATAACTCTTCTTTTTTCTGCAAATCTATTATTGCTTTAGAAAAAAGAACAGACACCAAAATTAATAATGTAATTAATACAACAATAAAAATGTATAACTTTTTCATATTATTTTGAACCCTCCTAACTTAATTATAATTTATTGATACATTTGTCTATGTATTATTATTTATTTTCTTTATTACTGAAAATGCAATTTTTTTTGGACCAGGCTTCTTAAATTTATAATCATTAATATATTTTTTTAAATATTCTTCAGTACAATCAAAAAACATTTTCTCAGTTGCAAATGCTACAGCACTTCTAATATTGTTAATAGATGTCTTATATTTGCATGCTAATAATGGATAAATCTCATTTTGAAAATCACAATTATAATTCCTATCTAAATGATACAAAATATAAATTATTTCAGCCATATACTCTGTTCCAATATATGAAAAATTGTATTTTAAACTTTCTAATTCAGCATAAATCTTATATTTTATGTCTTCTATTTCCTTGTTATTAATATCATTATATTTATTTACTACTTTCATTCCCACTTTTTTACTCCAAATTAAATTTTTAAATTATTTTTTTATTAATTCTATTTTATATTTTTCTCCATCGAGCTCAAAATAAAAATACATTATATCTGTGCAATCAAATTCAGTTAAGTTTAGTGTAAATGTCATATCCATTACATTACTATCTGAATATAATACGTAATTATTTCCTTCTGGCAAATTAAAATCTTGATAATATTTTTCTCCAAGTAAATTTTCGATATATACATTTTTAAACAAGTTATTATCTTTTAAATAAGTTGATTTTTGATCAAGAAGATTTGCTATTTCTTCATTTGATTTTCCTTGTTCTATTAATTTCTTTATATAAGATTCATTTTCAGTAATTGTACTAAATACATCACTTTTTATATGTAAATTAATCTTTGTATTAGTCTTAGATACTTCAATACTTTTTATTTCTATATTATCTATATTGTCGGTAGTATAAAAACTATTTACTTCCCTATTATACATTTCTTTTGTTAATTCTATATCTAAATTCCAATTTCCATTAATTATTTTATTTCCCTCAGAATTATCTATAATATTTTCTATATTAACAAATATTTTTTTGCTTTTAGGAAATTTAACAGCATATAAATTATAAATGCAATTAACATGATCAATATTGTATACACTTAACCCACTATTAATATTATAATCGTCACAATTTTCCCAAATATACGGCAATTTTTTATTTTGACAAAAATTTTTAAATAGATTTTTATTATTGCAATATAAAATACAATTATTCTCATCATATATAATAATCTTTTCAAATACTATATCAGTTAAATCAGAAATATCACTATTATATTTCAAATTAAAATTTATTCCTAAATATGTATCATCCATTACCAAATTTTCAATTTTTAAACCAATACCATTTGATAAAATAAAATCAGACTCTGGATTTACTATATAATTGTTATTGATTGCTGAATCAAATCCTTTACTTCCACCAAAAAATACTCTATCAATAATACTTTTAGCCAAAGCAATTCCAGATGAAATAACACCAATTAGCATTATCAAAACAAATAGTTTTATTATCTTACCATTTTTTACTTCTATAACTTTTTCTTCAATTAATAATTTCCTCATTTTTCTACGAGCATTATAAGATAATTTCTTGATCTGCGTTTCTTTTTTGTTCATTATAACTGCAGTTTCTTTGTAAGATAATTCTTCAATTTTAGTTAGATAAATAACTATTTGGTATTCCAAAGGCATTTTATTGAGCACTTTTTCAATTTTCTTTTTTCTTTCTTTATTTAAGATAATTTCTTCTAATAGCTTTTCATCTTTTATTTCTTCTTTATCATCAAGGTTATCAGTAATTATTCTTTTATTTATCCAATTAATTGCTTTTGACTTGGCAATCATATACATATATGTTTTAAATGAATAATTAAAATCATAATAATTCTTATTTTCCAATATGAAGAGAATAACCTCTTGAAAAATATCTTCTGATATATCTATATTTTTAGTATATCTATTAATAAAATATATGAGATTATTTTTGTATTTCATTATTAGATTTTCAAATGATTTGTTATCTCCATCTAAAAAATTTTTATATAATAACTTATCTTCTAACATTTTTTCTCCCAAATAAAATACTCTACATTAATTATAAAATATTTATACAAAAAAGTTCCCATAATTTTAAAAATAAATATATTTTTTATTTAATATTTCTAACACATTTGATACATCTGACATACTGTTGTACTTAATACATACCTGTGATATACTAATTTATAAGTCTTTTGACTAGAGGGTTGGATAATCATTCTGCGGACATTTTTAGGAGGTCATCATGAAATCAAAAAAGATTATCAGTAGTTTTATACTTGTTATTACTTTACTTGTTTTCTCTAACCAATACGCCTATGCGGCAAATGAAACGTGGTATAAGGGAAATACATATTCCGCATCATACACTGTTACAAATAATAATCTTACACCTTATAAGATTATTGGAAGTTCTGGTCAGCTGTGTATTCAGGGAACTTTTTGTAAAGCTGATAGTCCTTCCTACAGCAATGTGCGGATTACAGTTGAGTTGCGAGAATATGGAACTGGCAGTGTATTAGCACGAACTGTGCAAGACAACACCTCGTATCCAAATAGTAATTCTTTTGTAGTTTCGACTAATGTATATTCTGGACAAAAAATACAGATTTTTATTGATATTAGTAGCACTAATAATCCTCCAGGATCATATCGGTCAGCTTCAGTACAATATAGTGCATTTTTTATTTAGTAAAATTTGTTATCTAACATTGTAGCATGAGAAAGTAAAACATAATTATAAGCCAAAGTTGATTAACTCAACCCTCAACTCTGAAATCCTACTTAAGGAATTCGAGAAGCTCCCAGCAATGGGAGCTTCTTTTATACAAATATATAGGATAATACAATTATTGATTTATTTCATTATTTTTTTCTTGTTCAACTTCTTGTTGCCAGCTATTAGAAGCGTTATCTAATTTTTTTTGTAAATCATCTTGGGATTTTTTCACCGTATATAAATACATTCCTATTCCCAAAATCAAAATCAAAATAATTATCAATATAGTCTTACTTATTTTACTCATATTTTCTTCCTCCTTTTATAAATATCTTTAAACTTATAATAGCACTTAAATATCTTTAATTCAATAAAAAAAATCCAACACATACGACAAAAAAGAGGCACAGGATGAAAACACCCCGTGCCTCAAACACAAAGAGAAGAAACAACTGCTAATTAACTGTTAACTTGTTTTGTGAACGCCTCAAATTTTTCTTAAAGATGAGGCTGGCTGTTGTAATCTCCCGGCTCATCACTGTATAACCAGCAGTTGATGGTCATGGTTGTACTGGTTATAGCATAGTAATAAACCGTCACATCGCTTGTTCCGTTGAACTGGAAATAGATATTTCCCTGCGAAGGTTTATAATACGTTGTACCAGTGCCGATTGAGCCGGAAACGCCCATGTAATTGTAAGCAACGACAAACCCACATTTGGAGTTATTGTTACCGCCCTCCAGCAGCAGTGTCCCATAGGTCTTGCTGAAAAGCCCCTTGTTGGGATTGTTCACCGAAAAGTTACTGGTGGTGTTGCGGCTTACTCTTGCATAGTTGTGATCAATGGCATACGTAGATGCCGGTGCCGGCAAGGACTGCTGTTCGTTGGACTGGTAGATAACGCCCACCTCGTTTTGGGCAAGGATCACGGCATCATCCGGAAGGTCAAATGCGGATTGGGCATTATTATCTTCCGACGATTCCGCCGCAAACGCCGTTGTTCCCAGTGTGCATACGCACATAGCCATTGCCAAAAAGAATCCAATAAAACGTTTTTTCATGTAGCTACCTCCTATACGGTAGCAGTCGTTCTCCTCTTTGTGTTTCGCCACATTTTCCCATATTTACTGTGCGATTTGGTAAATGTAGCTAGCATCATAAGAATCATAATGCTGTGTTATTTTATATCACATGTAATCATTTCAATCAATATTTCTTTTTCAAACATATTCAATACATCTGACATATCTTATAGATAAATATTTTTAGTTCATTATAAAAATAAAAGCTAGGTATTTTCTTTTTTGAGAAAATACCTAGCAAATTTATTTTTTTATTTTAGCAAAAATTACTTTTTCTATGTCATCCTCAGTAATTTCTTTATTTCCCATTGATGTTCCATCAGAAGTAACAACTTCAACTAAATATTTATTATTTTGAAAATTCAAAATTGTTGCTTTGTTTTTATCTTTCAATTCTACTACATCAAATCTATTAACTTTCATAGTTCCGTTCGTTCCTTTCATCTTCTCTTATATTATACCATTTAATAAAAAAATATCAACTAATACATTGGTGTTCCATATCCTTGTATTTCTGCACTATTTATATCATAACTTCTCTCTTTACAACTATCATTTGAATTGCCTTCTATTGTGTAAACCTTTCCGCCTTCAACTTTTTTTACTATTCCAACATGATCTGCGTTGCCATCATGTTTATCAGCCCAATCGAAAAATATAATATCTCCAGGTTTCGGAGTGTAACCTCCGTTTTGCCATAATCCACATGCCTTAAACCATGCAACTCCTTCTGATTCACAGCTTGCAAATTTAGGAATAATACCATTCTCGATATATCCACATTGATTTGCACACCACGATACGAAAGTAGCACACCATTCAACCCTTGAACTAAATCCATACCAAGACCAGTATGGTTGTCCTCCTACATTACCTAATTGACTTTCTGCTACTGAAACAATATCAGTGCTTCCTGTTGAACCAGATATAACAACTGCCCACATACTTATATAATCATCTTTTAATAATTCTGCCAGCTGTTCTCTTTGAGCTTTATTAAAATGATAGTGATTTGACATGGTTTCAGTTGACTTATTATTTATTTGGATATGTAATTTTGTATGAGTTATTGTTTTATATTCTGTCCAGGTTGCGTGTACGATAACTTGTTGCTGTGTCGTCACATCTTTTGAAAATGTAACTTCATTCATATCCCAAAATATCTTTTTAATTTCTTCAATTTTTTTATCATCTAACGACATCATTTCAGTATGGTAATCTCCATTACTATACTTTGCTACATAAATAGATAAAATCTCTTTCCAGTCTGCCCTACTTCCACTTATATCATATTCATCATAAGGATTCTCTTGTTGAATAGTAGTAATTTTATTCATAAATTCAGTATTTAGTTCTGATATGACTTGAACCATGCTTTTTGAATTGGCATCATATTCATTTGTAAAGAAGATTCCAAATACTGATGTAACAAGAAATCCAATCATACAAATAACAATTATAATCATTAAGACAATCCAACCTCCAGCTATTAAAAATGTAATTAAATTTTTGGTTGCAGCAATTAACATTTTTATAGTACGAATAAAAGATTTCATAGTATTTTTTGTTGCTTTTAGACCTTTTTCTGTCACAACTTTCATTTTTTTAAGAGCTTTTTGACTTGCTTTAACTGATGTATTTGTTGATTGTTCTGTATTTATTGCCAAATTTTTTGAAGTTTTTATAGCCTTAACATTTGTTTGCTTTGAAGTTTTAATATATTTACCTGATGATTGAAATGAATTTTTAATTGTTTTAGTTGCTTTTTCTTGTAAAACTTCATTTTCTTTCTTTTTCGCAATTTTATTTTTGAAAGCTTTTACTCTTACAATACCATTATTAATATTTTTAGCAGATTCATTAACAGCTTTTTGACCATATTCATTAAATAGCTTTGAGCCTTTGTTGGTTACTGTGTATATACTATTTGAAATTTTATTACTAGCGTATTCAATTTCATTTTCCTCTTCAAGAGTATATGTATTATCAATTTTATTTTTTGTAGAAACAATATTATTTTTTATTCTAGTAGAAGTGTTTATTGTTTTATCAAGTGCTTTTACTGTTCCTTTTGTTTTTATTTTTATATCAGCCACTTTTACACCTCCCTCTTCTAATTTATATTTTTTCTGCATATATTACATATCTATATTGTGTGTGATTTGTTCCTTCAAAGGGAAAACAAGTATATATCATAAGTATTTCTTTATCACTTTGAATAGGTAGTTTGCTATTTTCTGTTTCCAATACAATTTGTTCATTGTATAATTTATAAAAGTAATCTCCATAACTTGTTTTCACTTCAATAATATCTCCATTAGTTAATTCTCCTAATCTTGAAAAGTTATTCATATAATTATGTTCACACAATATAATTGAACCATTTTCACCTGGAAAATAAGAAGTGCTATCATGTCCAACACCACTTAAAATGGTTTCTTGAGTAGCTCCATATATAATTGGTGCATTAACTTCTATTTTGTTTATTATTAAAGTACCATAGCTTTCTCCAACAGTTGGGTATTTTTCTAAATGCCCATTAGTAAAAGCTGTTTCATCAAAGTTTGAAGTCATAGTTGTATCTTCTATATTTGCTATTTCATTAATTTGTGCATTATTTATATTAACATCAATATTAGAATCTGTATCTTGCATAGATACATTCAATTCTTTATCTTGTTTATTGTTATTTATATTTGTGTCACTAATATTACTTATTACATTATTAGTAGTTGTTTTGTTTGTATTAATAATATTTTCAATTGCTAATTCGTTATTTAGTATTTTGTTATTAACTATCTTATAAGAAGTAAATACCAAAACAAATACTATAAATATAATAGCAATATATAATTTCATTTTTTTATTTTTCATGTTTTTTGCCTTTCTCTATATAAAATAACAAAAGAATAGTTGTACAAAAATGCAACTATTCTTCATTTATAAGTTTAGCAACTACAACAAGCCTGCTATTTTGAACCGAATATTCACAAGTAGATAAAGTTATTAGATTTGTTTTATATTCAGGATTTATTCCTGTATTATATAACGATAATGACTTACATTTATTTATAAAATTTGAATATTCACTTTCAGTATCTAATTCTATATTTTGATAATATTTAAATGTATTATTCTTATATAAAACAGTTTTAAATACTGCAAAAATTTCATATATCTCTTTTCCTCTTGAAGTATAAAATTTTATTAATTTATGGTTATCATAATAATCTTTACTTTTATAATTTTCTAAACTTCCAAACATTTTTGTGTTTTGCATGTGATGGCCATATATAATTAAATTTTCACTTGTATTAGTATTACATTCTTCTGCCATAAATGGTGTTCCATAGCAAGAATATTGTTTATAAAAGTTTCTTCTTAAATAATAATTAGGACTACTTTTAGTTTGCATTACAGGATAATCAATACTTGTATTATCAATTTTTATCCAACCTATTAAATCATTATTTTGCTTATATAATTCCTGTAAATTGACCTCTATTTCTTCGGCGGTTTTATTTTCTGTAATACTATTTGAAAGTTCCTCAAAAATACTATCTTGTTTATATTCTTCGTGTAGTTGTTTATAAATAAAATAACTGCTAATAGCTATCAAAACTATTAGCAGTATAATAGTTATGCAATATAATAACTTTTTCATTTATATACCTTCGCCTGGTTTAGTAGTCATTAACTTGTATAATTCTGTGTTTTTAGGGAATATATTTTTGAAAGGAACTAAACTACTTCCTATTTTTATTAGTCCCTCTCCTGCTCCACTGTTTGTAATATAACTCATCTGTAAATCTGATATATTTAATAATTTGGCAAGTTCAATTCTATCAGTACTTGCTTGATTTAACATTACAATAAATTCAGAGTTTGCAAGCATTGTTCTCGCTGTGTGGCTTTGCAATAAGTCATCAACATTTTGAGTTATACCTGTAGCATAAGCTCCATATTTACGAACTCTTTTCCAAAGTGTAAATAAGAAATTTGCTGAATATTCATATTGGAACAATAAATAAATTTCATCTATGAAAATATATGTATTTCTTCCCTTTGCCCTGTTAGCTGTTATTCTATTAAGAATAGAGTCTAGCACAACTAACATTCCAATAGGCTGTAATTGCTTTCCTAAATCCAATATGTCATAGCATATTAACCTGCTATTAGTATCTACATTAGTTTGTTTGGCAAAAGTATTAAGACTTCCATCTGTAAACAATTCTATTGCAAGTGCAATTTCTTTTGCTTCAGGTTCATTTTGGTTTAATAACTCTTCTCTAAAATCTTGTAATGTTGGTGGTGTGCCTTGATAATTACCTTGTTGATATGCTCTATATACAGATGCAGTACATCTATCTATTATTGATTTTTGTTTTGCACCAAGATTAGCACTACCAATTAATTGTTCGCATAACGACAAAATGAACTCTGACTTTAGGATTACTGGGTTTGCCCCATCTCCATATTCAGAGTTCATATCCATAGCATTTATATGGTTATCACTTGTTGCAGATACATGTATTACTTCTCCACCAAGAGCTTTTACAAGTTTTGATTCTTCTCGTTCTGGGTCTACAATAATTACATCAGCATTGGGATCTCGAAGTATTATAGATACAATTTCATTTTTTGCTGCAAACGATTTACCACTTCCAGATACCCCTAAAATGAACGAGTTTCCATTTAAAAGCTGTTTTCTGTCCGCAACTATCATATTCTTGCTTATAACATTTTGACCGTAATAAATTCCATTGTCGTGCCTTATCTCTTGTACCTTAAATGGCATAAAAACGGCTAAGCTTTCTGTTGTAAGAGTTCTTAAAGCATCTATTTTCCTAACTCCATAAGGCATTGCTGTATTAAGCCCATCTAATTGCTGAAATCTTAATACACCCAACTGACAAAGGTTTTTTCTAGCTGTTGTTTTGATACTTTCTGTATCATTATCTAATTGTTCTTTTGTTTCAGCTGTATGAACAATAGTTAGTACAGATAAAAACATTCTTTGATCTCTTTGAATTAAGTCGTCAAGAAATTCTTTTGATTCTTTTCTCTGTTGTTCCATATCGTATGGGATTATTGCTGAAAAGTTATTATTAGCATTTTGTTTTCTTTGCCAGTTTGTTATGTTTGTTTCTATTCCTAGCCTTCTATTCTCAGCTTCTTTTACAGCTTCATCCATAGGGATTGGAATTATATCAATGCTCATCATCATGTTTCGATTTAATTCTGTAAGTTCAGATACCATTGAGTCTTTTATGTAAGAGGCATATTCTTTTAAAAACAATACTCTACCATATCTATTTCCCATTTTGAAATAATCACTTTGAACTTCAAAAGTATCTGGACATATAAAATCTTTAAAATTATGACCTTTTCTCAAATTTTCTTTTAAATCAAATCTAAAGGCTGTTTCTTCTCCTACTCTATAAAAGTCATGGTATATTCTTAATCTTTCTTCTGCGTTTAATTCTATACATTTAGAGCCTAATGCTGAGAAATGATTTGTGAGTTCTGTTGTTGCTCTTGAGAAGTAGTTTCTTGCCTCTTCTATTGATTTCTTATTTATAGAAACAGTAATTATTTTTTCCTGTATTATTCCATTTGCACCTTTTGCTTGTTCTAAAAGCATATTGTTATATTCTTCCCTATACTTATCTAGCATATCTCCTTGTTTTTTCATAAGAATTGTTTTTTCAAAGTCAACTCGATTTATTCGTCGGTTATTAATTGTTATTTTAGATGTTGCTCCATTATCTAAACTATTTAGTAAATCACTATAATTTAAAAACATAGCTTCTTTGTCTTCATGAGATGCAACTGCATAATTTATATCTATAAACTTATATGACTTTGAATACTTATTTTTCTGAACTTCAAATATTCCATCATCATAAATAACTTTTATTGGAATAATATCTTGTGCATTTCTAGGCACAACAAATTTTTCTTTATCTCTTCTAAATAATTCTTTTAATGATTTCATTTATTCTTTAATTCCTCCTTTTCTAGCTTATTTAAAGTAATTTTGTTTGTTTCATAATAAATATTTGTAGCTTTAAACATTAACTTTTTAGGAGTTAATATTTCTGATCTAAACCAAGCTACAATAAATTTTTCAGCTGTCATTCCGTTATAAGTAACAAACCCCAAAATAGCAAAAGGACATGCACCTAAAATGCATATCCAGGACAATGTTTCTATTCCTACAAATGGTTTGAATGCAAAATACAGAGCTACAGCAACTAAACAGGCAAATAAAGAAAAAAAGAACTGTCTTAAGGACAGTCCAAAAAATATACTTTCAGTATATTGCCTAATATCTCTATTTATTTTTACTTCCATAGATTATCTCTCCTTATCTTTATGTTTTGCTTTTCTTTCCTGCTTCATTTCATCTTGAGCAATATCAAGAGAGCATTCGTCAATAACTTTATATTCTTTACATTTCTCTTCGCCAGTTTGTAATTTAACTAATCTGTCTATAATATCTTCCCTAACTTTAGGATTACATTTGTTTAAAAAGCAACCATAAGTGCTTAATAAAGGTGTTGATGTTGGATTATGAAAATCAAATACTTTCAAATCAGCCATTCCTAGCCTTTCATTTACATCAACAATAAAATCAGGTATATCTTGATATCTTATGACTAATTCGTTCATTCCATCATCAACATAAACTAGTTTTTCTTTGCTTTTAAGTATTTTCTTTATTTCATCTGTTTCATAATATTTAAAGGGTTCTTCATCAAGTAATTCTTCAATAGTTGATACCGCTTCATTTTCACTTATAAATTCTTCATAATCTTTATAGTTATTCGGAAATTTATCTCCTAATTGTATTTCTTCATTTGTTATTATACTTCCACAACGATTTACTAAAACATTTTTTTCAATAGTTGCCGTTTCTACTCCGTCATCACTATTTCTCAAGTCATAACAAAATAGTCCTTCATCTTCATATTGTTTCTTTTCTTCACTATCTAAATGGTGTGTTTCTAAAAATTTCATATTTGCCCCTTTCTATCTACATTTCCTATTTTTATTTTTCTTATTTTCTTTTTGCTTTTCTTCATTTATCATTAAATCTATTAATTTTAGTTTCTTATTTTCTCTGATAAAATCTTCCTCGAAATTACCTTTAGGTTTAGTTATAGTAATATCTTTTGAATAACATAATATATTGTTTGCTATCATGTCTTTAAATTCATTAAGCAATTCCAATCTCGATATATCGTTTTCATCTTTGCTCAAAATAGAATTAATAGCTTTTTCTGTGTATTCTTTGTATCCATACAAAGAATAATATTTTTCTGTTTGTCTCATATATTCAGCAATTGCTTTTAATTGTTTTAAAGATGGTTCTATTCTTACGGTACTATCTTCATCTGTAAATAACCTTTCTATTGACTCAGTATTTAGGAATACAACGCCTTCATTAGCTTCATAATCAAAATTTATTACAGCAATCTGTAATTCTTCTATTTCTTTATCATTCAAGTCAAACAATTTTATTATTTTACTCAATATTCTTCGACAATCCTCCTGTACTGGATCTTTAACATAATCAAAATCTAATTCTATTGTCATTATATTGTTATCTATTGTATCGTCATTAAAACGAACGACATATCTATCATTAAATGAATCTTTGCCTTTTAAAAATCCTAGTACGTCTACAATTTCTCCATTATGTTTCATATCTGAAGCAATTTTTGTATTAAATTTTGCTTTGGTATTCTCATATTTAGTAAAATTATCATAAATTACTAAATCACTTTCATTTATAACACTCATTTGTTCTCCTTTTTATATATTTTTTTTATCTTTCTTTGTTATTTTGCATTTTGTTTTTTATAGTATCTATAACTCCAAATTGTGGATATGATTTATAATTTCTTGTATTGATGTGCTTAAAATAATCCCTGCCATTTTCAGAATACATATACATCCAGTCATTTGGATTTTTCATTCCTCTTTTTATTGCATTATCAAAAGCTTTTTCAGGATTTTCTCGAATTTGTATTCCTGCAAATATAGAATCTTCTGGATGAGTAAAATATTTTGTACTTTCCTCATTTTTATAATTCTCTTTTGACATATTATACTTCTCCTTTCTATAATCCCATCATTTCTCGTACAATTCTGTCTGACGCTTTTATTGTTCCAACAAGAATTAGCATATTAAATATAAGCTCTCCAATGTATTTCCATACCATAGTAACTGCTGCTGCATTTGTATCTACAACAGGTTGACTTGATGCAAATAATGAAAATATAATACAAGCAAGCACAATAATTGCACCTTCCAAACAGACACTACAATAAGACTTTATAAAGTTTTTTCCTACGCTTTGCGTAGGCTCTCCTGCAAATGTAGAAAGTGTTAATGGTGCAATAGCAGTATATAAATATAATTTAAAAAATCTACCATAAACACTTAAAATCATTATAAATGAAATGACAGTTACAAATAGCCCACCGAACTAATGTAACAGCCCATAGAGGAATGCTCTCAAAAAAGTTACAAGCGTTTATAGCATCTATCATTTCTTGAGGTAAACTTGCTTGACTTGAGATTCCTATTCCTGTCGAATTCATTATTGTTGAAACAACTCCTTGTATTATTTTAAATATGTATGTCATTAAGGTTAATCCATAGGTTACAACAATTTTTGCAATAGCAAATCTTACAAAAATTTTTAAAGCATGCTCTGGTTTTTTTACTTCAGCAAAACTACCACAAGTTTTCATTACTCCAATCAGGAAAAATAATACTAATAACGCAAAACCAATTGCTTGTAATGTATCGTGTATATTTATAATAACATTCCAAATTGAGCCACCTTTAAAGGTATCTGGAGATGTAGATACTAAAGTCCAAATTTCATTTAATTTGCTATTCCATGTATCTAAAGCATTTTGTAAATTGCCAACAACCCAGCTCATATTTAAACACCCCCTGTTCTGTAATCTTCTAAGTTAATATCGCTTTCAATTTCATTTCCCCAAGAATCCCAACCTTCACACTTTTCCCTTGCAAAAAGTTCTATACGTGGCAAATCCCCAAATAGTTCAACTATTTTTTCTCTTATTTCATCTGGCTTTCTGCTATGCTCTCGTCTTGGAGATAAGATTACACTTGATACTTTGTTACTAATAGGTTTCATCCTTCCTTTGATTCCCAATAGACAGACTTCACAGTTAGATTTCGTATAATATCCTATTCCAAAAAATGGCTTTAAATTTTTTGAATTTAATTTTATCCAGCTAAATCCTAGTGTTTTATAATCAAAACCCCATTTTTTGAATAACCTTATTTGTTCATCTAGTATTGGAAACGTAACCCATAAAAATAAAGCACAATTATCATCAGACAAATTATTTATCGGAAGCCTCTCTATTTCTTTCATATCCATTAAAGAATAATGATTACCAGCTCCACCTTTGTATCTTGTATCATTATCTGCTCTATTATTATATTTCCAGGGGGGATCTGCATATATTATTTGATATTTTTTATTCATTAATTATCCTCCTTAATATAATAATAGACAGGCAATTATAATTACCTGTCTATTACATTTTTATCCACCAGTAATTAGTGTTACTATTTGTGGTGCAAAAGCTATTACAACACCACCTGCAAGAGTCATTATACCATTAGCTCTTTGAGATGGGTCATGACTTTTTAATGACATTCCTATTTGTACAATACCTAGAATAAGTATTATTACACCTACTCCTTTTACTAAACCTGAAATAAATGTCTGTAAATTATTTATAACAGATAAAGGATCTTCTGTTGCAAAAACATTATTTGCTTGAACAATAGATAACATAACTCCACATAATAAAACAAATATTATTTTTTTTAATATATTTTTACTATCAATTTTATTTTTCATTGTCTATTTCCTCCAAAATAAATTTTTCTAATTCTTCTTCAGAAAACAATTCGTACTCTGAAGTAATTTCTTCGATTTTTTGTATATTTTCACTTTCATAATCTTCATAACTTAATGAAACAGAGGCTATTGAATTCTCTGTTCCACCATGAATATATGGTTTTGATTTTCCAAGAGCAGATATTTGAACATTTTTATGCTCAAATAAATTAAATTTCAAATCTTGTACTGGTCTTTCTCCTCTAATAAAAAGAAGTGCGTAATTGTTATCAAGCAATCGCACTTCATCTGGAGTTAATAACTCCCTTCCACTTATTTGGTAATTGGTTGAATAATTACCACTTCTTCCTGAACTTTTACCATAGGTATTGGTATCAATAGTTTCTTTGCCTAATAACTCTGATACATACTTATGTGTAGACTGTTCATTTCCACCTAGATATAAAAACTCATCACAATTTCCAACGATTGATTCCCATTGCTTCTCAAATAAAGCCTTTAATTGTGCTAAATTTTGTAAAATTATCGATACCGATACTTCCCTACTTCTCATTACTGATAATATTTTGTCGAAATCGTCAGGTAATGATACATTGGCAAATTCGTCCATAACAAAATGTACATGAACAGGCAAACTACCACCATATTTATGGTCTGCAATATAAAATAACTGTTGAAATATTTGAGTATATAAAATACTTACTAGAAAATTAAAAGAGGTATCATTATCTGGTATCAAAGCAAATAATGCAACTTTTCTTTCTCCTAAACTTGCTAAATGAAGTTCATCTGTCATTGTCATGTTTGCTAAACTTTCTAAATTAAATTTTTCAAGTCTTGCTGCAAGTGTTATTTGTATAGATTTTAATGTTTTAGCTGAACCTGAGTGATAATCATGATAATATTTAACAGCAATATGTTCAGGATTTCTACTTTCAAGTCTATTCATAAGCATATCCAAAGGACTAATATAACTATCATCATCTTCATGAACATCTCCTGCTCTTAATAATTCCATAACCATTACAAAGTTTTGTTCGTCCTCAGGTGCTTCATATACTAAATAAAATATTAATGACAATAAAAGCATTTGAGCTGCTGTATCCCAAAATGGATCATTACTGGACGCTCCTTTTGGGGTTGTACTTTTGAAGAGGTTAGTTACTAATTTTTGTACATCATTATCATTTTTTAGATAAACAAATGGATTATAACAATGACTTTTTTCCATATTTATTAAATCTAATACTTTTACTTCATATCCTTTTTGTTCTAGCAAATATCCTGTGTCACGTACAATCTCTCCCTTAGGATCTAAGCAAACAAATGAAGTATTTGCTTGCATTATATTTGGCTTACAATAGCTAAATGTTTTACCAGCTCCACTTCCTCCAACAACCAATACGTTCAAATTTCTTTTATGTTTTTTTCCATTTAAACCAAGTCTTACATTTTTGGTTAAAATTTTATTCATATTATCTGGATTCTGCTTATATTTCTTATTGAGTTGACTTGCATACCCCCATTTTGCAGAACCATGTTCTTCTCTTCTTCGATAATTTTTTCTTGAAGATTCATATATTGCAATTATTAAAATATAAATTAGCAAAAAAATAAGAATAGATTTTATACTATTCTCACACCAATTTATATTTAGAGGATTGTTTATTGATACCGCTAGCCCATTTATTATTTCTACAAGCCCATTATTAAGATTAGGAGCAACAATTAATGCTAGCCATATTGTAGGAATAATGCACACTGCATATATTACTCTATTTTCAATTTTTTCATTTTCTCTCATCTTGCATAACTTCCCTTTACAGCTCTACCAAGAACCAAACTTCTTTTCTTAATAGGAGCGTCCATAACTTTTAATAAGAGCTCATCTACACTTTCGGTAGCAATCCCTTCTTTTATTAAATTGTTACGAAATTGATTTAATGCATTTATTATTGTTCCCCTTTCATATCTATCAATTTCTAAAACTTGTGTTCCTTCCATAAAAACCTCCTATCTAACATTTTTATCTTTTTTTACATTAGATTTGTTATTACTTTTTGTTTTTCCTTTAATATTAATTTCTTTATTTTTAGAAGAGGATTTTTCTTCTTTAGAAATTTCTTCCTTTATCTCTTTAATTTCTTGTCTAACCGATTTCTTTTTTACTTTAATATTCCCCTCTTGATTTTTTGATATTCCTGATAAATTCTTTGACGGATTCTCTCTGTTGGCTTTTTCTAAGAGGGGGATTTTATTTTCCTCTTTTTGTATTGGTGCAAGTTCTTGTTTTTCTTCTTTCACTGTTTCTATATCCTTCTTTTGAACATCAATATCTTTTGGCGTTTTTTCTGAACGACTTTTTTCAATTTCATTTCTTATTTGTGCTTCATCAACAGTAGAAATTTTAAATCTTTCAACAATTCTATTTATTTTAGATGCATCTTCGGCTCTAACCATAATATCTACCATATTATCAATGTCTTTATTATGTCTATTTACAAGTGATGAATATAAAATTCCATAACGTTTAGCTTCTTGAGTAAATTTTTTCAAATCTTTTTTTCTAACTGAAAAAACTTTTAATTCTTTTCCTGACTTTAACATATTAGTAAGTCGAGTTTTTCCTTTAGTCTGACTTTTACTTTTTAGCATTGCAGCAAGTAAAGCAATAACTTCCTTTGCTGCTACTCCTGTAACTCTTAAACATACTTCTTCAGTTTTTAAAATCATGCCTGTCATTTGTTCAGCTGACTCACTTGATATACTCATTTTTCTCTTTCTCCTTTCTTACTTTATTTTTATCTCTTAATTCTTGCAAATTATCTTTAATCTTTGGTATTCTCAATTCAATATCTTCACACAATTTTAATTCAGCTCTCATTGAATCCATATCTTGATTTAAGTTAGCAATTAAATTAAAATTATTCGTTTTCTCATTCGCATTTTTAGACTTTGAATTACTTTTCCAAAGTTTTTCTCTCTTAGAAGTTACTTCAGTAATTTCTTTTTGTAATTTTTCTTTGTATAATATAAGTCCTTTATAGGTATCAATTTTAGTTTTACTTAAAAACTTTGCTTCATTAGAATATTTTTCCATTTTATTCACATCAGCTCGCATACTAGCAGATAATCTGCTATTAACATTCTTGCTATTCGGAAATACTTTTAATAAGAAGCAATAATGATAGTATAATGCAATAATACCAGTAGCTTTTTTCTTTGATTTTTTAAATTTTCCTACATAATTATTTCTTGGCTTTTTAAATTTATATGCTTCTATAAAAGGTAATCTTATAGATGTTTCTTCTAGTATTCTTTTTTTGATATTATCAATAGAATAATTTTCTCCAAAGGCTCTTTCAATTCTTATATTTCGTTTATAATTTTTTCCTTTAATACTTATTTTTCCACTTCTAAATATTACTTCATAATCTAACTTTTTCATTAGACTTTTAAAATCATCAAATGAAAAAGCTTGTGCTATTGCAAAATCTAAATCTCTTTTAGCAATACTTTGATAATTATTTTTGCTAGAATATTTTTTGTAAAAATTATCATAATTTATATTGCTCCCTTTACATACTTTTTCTTTTAAAACACTTAGACCATATTCCTTACACAAATTATCAGATGTTCTTCTAATTAAGCTATATGTTTCATGATTATCATAATATTTTTTTCCATCTCTAAAGGAAACTGAATTTAAAACTATATGATTATGATAATGATTTGTATTAAGATGTGTGCTAACAACAACTTCAAATCTATCTCCAAAAAGTTCCTCACATAATTCTACTCCAATTTTGTGAGCAAGCTCTGGGGTTACTTCCCCTTCTTTAAATGATTGAATAATATGATAACCTAATATGCCACCAGTTTTATTGTAATTCCTCTTTGTGATTAGCATTTGATTATAAGCATCTTCACTATTACAATTTATGCCAGTTACAAACATTCTTTTTTCTGTTTTATAATCTGCTTGTGCATATTCTAAAACATTATGCAAATCGCTATAAGAATAAATTTTCCCATAATCTTTATTTATTACTTTGTTTTCATTTCCTGCATAATCCAACACATGATCTAATCTCTTTTTTATAGGTCGGATATTTGTTGTAGCCATTATAAATATTCCTTTTTAATTTTATTCATAAATTCATTCCATTTATTGGCTTCATTATCATAATAATCTTTATTAATATTCTTTGAATAATTTGCTACATGTGCAATTTGATTTAAGTTATTTCCAATTTTAGTCAGTTGTGTCATAACTTCATAAAATCTATCGTCTGGCTTTTCTCTTAATTTACAATTCATTATTAGTCGTCTTACATATTCTGATTTTGTTAGATTAGCTTTTAAAGAATCTCTTTTTAATTTTTCTTCTTCATCATAGCTTAATTTCATTTCAAATCTTGCTACTTTTTCCCTCAAATTTCATCACCTCTGCATTTCAAAATGGGGATTGGGGCGTTGCCCCATAACTTTAATATAAAATCCCCTGATTTTTATTAAATCGAATTTGGCTTCCGTACAAATTCAGTGCTTGCTAGGACATCTCGAGCAAAGCTCTCAATGCCTATTTTTCTACTTAATTGTATTTCTATTTGCATTAAATTTTGCAATTCTATTTACATTTTTCATGATTACTTTTAAATCTTTTAAGACCTAATTTATAACACAAATAATCATTAACATCTTTTCCTATTGGAACTGGAGAATCAACCACATTATATGTAGATGGAATAACTGTTTGAAATGCTTTTGTTGCTTTTCTTCCTGCAATATCTCTGTCAAAATGTAGTACAATATTTCTTATACATTTGTTATCTTTCAAGTATGTATCAATAGCAATAGGTATCTTACTATTTTCAATTATTTTTGCAGGTTGATATACACCAGATAAAGCAATAAGATTTTCACTTTTATAATCAATTCCTTTATTATAAAGGATTGTTGCATAAGATAACAAATCAATTGAACTTTCAAACACATGAATTGTATTATTATCTGTATTTGAAAGTAATCTAAATGAGTATGTTTTGTCACTTCCATAAGCATCTTTCATATACCTTGTTTCGTTAGTTGCTCTCACTCCAGCATACTTAATATCGCCGTTCTTTATCATAACCAATAAAGACCACATTGTTTGTTCCTTTTTCCTGATATAATAGCTTGTCTTTGTAACAGTTAATTACAATTTCTTCTGCAATTCCTCTATTGATTAAATAATCTTTTGCATATTTAAAATCCTCTGATTTTTTCGGTATTATAATTGATTTATGGATATTTTCTTTTCTATTACTAACTGAAGTTGGGACAGTAATTTTGTTAATAGCAATTACTTTTTTTACTGCTTCAGTAAATGTAATACCTTTTACTTTTACAAGGTAATCAATGGCATTATTTCCACCAATTCCCTGAGAAAACCAATTCCATAAACCATTGCTAATTTTTAAACTATCATGACTTTGCATACAATAGTTATTTCCACTAATATGTACTAATTCATTTGGCTCATAAAACTGTAGATATGATAACAAATCTACCTTCTGCGCTTCCTTAACAATTTCTGGCGGAATGTACGACATAGTTATACCACCTACCTATCTTATATCTTTATTTTTTACTTTCAAATTTTCCTTAAAATCTTCCATGATATGATCTATTGACCAATCAACTGAATATTCTAATATCTCAGTAAAATTACCATCACATTTTAACCATTCATCATAACATTCTTCTAAGATGTTTGGGCATTTTAATAACGCCTTACATTCTTGAACTGACAAGTCTTTTTTCTCAAACAAGTAAATTATTTCTTCTTTACATACCTTTTCGTATGCTTTTTCAATAATAACTTCTGGCTTCTCGTTTTTTAATTTTTCAATGTAATCGTTATATTCATTTGTCATTTTTTCTGCAACTCTATACTGTAAGCCTTGTTCATAATTTGATATTGTTCCTATTTGTAATTTTAGATTATTTTTATCATTATAATCGTCTATTAAATATTGATGTGGAACTATTCCATCTCGCTTTAATGCTTGCATTAAATCAATATCTTTTGGCATATACAAATCTCTTTCAATTGATAATCCAAATGCAACTTTTATATTTTGTAATGAAGATAAATAAACTGTTCCAAATTCTGCAAGTTGATCATCTCCAAGATGACAATAGCCAAACATTTCATAATCTCCATTTTCTAATTTATTTCCTTCAGTAATATACCATGTACCAATTCCAGTTGGATTAAAAAATTTGGCAACAACTTTCGCATTTGCTCCCTTTCCATCTTGACTTCTAATAGGGAATTTCTTAAATTTTTCTTCAATTTCTTTAGTTATTAATTCCATTTTTCTCCTTTCTTGCAATAAAAAAGAGATATTAACTTTTACATTAATATCTCTTTTTTATATACATATTTAATTTCTTTTTATAAGTAAATTTTAATTCGTATTACTCTATAGCACCTGCTATTACTTTGTTAAATAAAAACATTGTAATAGAGTGTATTTTTTGATTTTCTACTCTATCTATTTCTATTCTATAACTCTATAACCTAAGCCTTGATATACTTCTTTACTATAATTTTCATAATCTTTTAGTTGTCTTGATACTGCAAAAATCGGTTCTCTAAAAGTTTCTACCCTATTTTTATCTATTGATAAAATAATACAATATAAAGTTAATAAAATAATTACAATAGTTAATATTATCTTTAATGTTTTCTTACAAAATTTGACTACTAAAAGCATTGTCAATATTAAAATTATGAAAATTCCTATCATAAATAATTCCTCTACATAAATTTCTATTTTTCTATTTCAATTTTATCTATACTATTTGATAGCGAAGTCATGAATTGTTCTTTAGTTATTCCCAATTCTTTCATATACCTATGTGATAGTAAACTAATAAATATCCCTACTTCTGTGGAATTTCCTTGTTTCACTAACTTTTCAATTGCTTTTTCGGCTTCATCTGAATCTATTATATACTTTTCTTCCATTTTTTCTCCTATATAAATTATTTACAAATTACAATTAGTTTAATTCACTATAAACATAATATGTTATTTCATTTCCGTTCATTTCTACCTCAGAATATTTTAATTTTTTAATTTTATCAGGTGCCTTCTCAACCATTCCATTATATTTTTCTACTCCATCCAAAATCACTCTAATATTAAGTAGTCTAGCTGAACCAATAGGCATATATGTTCTTCTTTTATCAGTTGTATCCATGATTAATCATCCTTTTATAATCTGTATTATATAATAAAAAATATCATATAAATGAATAATTTTCAATATTTTTTTATCTTTTTAAAGAATCTTTATTTAATGAAAATGTAAGTTCTTTTTCTAAACCTACACCGTTTACGACTAAAACTTTATAATATCCATAATCTTCAAATGTTGTACCATTTGCAAAATCTGTTCCATTGCCTGTAAAAGCTTCCGAATCTTCGTTAAACCAATATTTTGCACTGACAACGTTTGATAATAAGTCCTCAAAATTAACTTTAGCCACATTTACTAAATCATATTTGAAATCAACTGTAATATCACTTTGTGTATATGTGCCTTTACTATTGGCTGGTATATAAATTAAATCATATCCAGGAATAATTGGTGGTGTAATAGAATATTCACTTCCTATTGAACCATTCTTTAATTCCTGCTTCAAAATGTTACCAAAATAGTCTTTATATCTAGCTATAACGTTTCCGCCTGTCCATAACACAATATATTCATTATTTTCTACATACTTGTACCATGAATCTTTTGGTGTTAAAGTAACTTTTGATATTTCAGTATTTGCAATGGCGTTACTATTTGTTTTTACTAATTTTCTTTTGAAATAATATGTAGAAGGAGTAACAGTAAATGTAGGATAGCTACTATTTGTATTTATGTAGTTATCATTCTGTCCTAGATATATTGCTCCTGATATGCTTCCTCCTAAAATTGTGCAGCTACCATCTACATTTTTGCAATGATTAATAGCGTATTGACTGTTAGAATGAATATTTACATTCGATATTTTTAATTTTCCTGAATTATTTGTATTCAAATAAATTCCAACTTTATTATTTCTTATTGTTCCACCAGTTATATTCAATTTTCCATTTCCTAAATCTATTCCTGCACTAGAGTTATTAAATATTTCTACATTTGATATATTAATAGTTCCTGAACTAGAATTAGTTACAATTCCATTTACATTATCTTTAATTTTAATGTTATTTTGATTAAAGTTACAAGTTCCTGTAAAATTTTCAAAGGAAATAGCTGTATTATCGCCCCAAAACTCATTGTTTCTTCCATTAGACAAATTTCCAAAACTTAAAACTCCATTATCTTTTACAACTACACCTTTTGTAGAATTTGCAATATGACAAGAATTTAAAAGAAGTGTTGCACCACCATTTACCAATATTCCAGTATTACCATTTCCGCCATCAACTATAGAACTTTCATTAAATATTACTCTTCCTCCTGATTGTATGTTAATAGATGTAACTCCCCTATTTTTTGCTCCTCCGTTAGTATCTACAACCATAGATGTTAAATCTAAAACACCATTAGATTGTACAACAATAAAATTACCATATCCCTGATATTGCAAAGCATTTTCGTTAGTTGCTGGATGGATTTTTACATTATGATTTATATATAATGTGCTTGATATTGATATACTTCCCCAAGTAATAATATCGGTATATTGATTATTTATCGCATTTCTTAAATCAGTTTCGTTTGATACAGTAATTGAACCTGCTCGTGCAGCAAAAACAGCTTTTGGTTCATAATCTTCATTTATCTCCATAATATTATTTTCTTCTTTTGGTGCATTTATAACTTGTTCTGAAGATAGATTCTTTTTTATTACAGCAACTTGCCTTACTTCTGTTTCATTTAATTTAGCTGTTTCCTCTCCTTTTTTATAATATTTAACAACAACTTCTGGCGCTGATTTATCCAATAGAATAACAATTTCTGTCTTATTATTTGAAGTATCTGTTGCCACAATTTTATAAAATCCTTCATCTGTAATTTTTACATCTTCATCAAAATTATTGCTAGTTATTTTTTCAAAGTTTTGACTCGTAGGATTATAATAAATTTCATTTGTTTTTATTTTTATATTATCGTCTGTATTGACTGTTATTTCTTGTGTTCTTTTTATAATATCAGTTGGAGTTTTAGTAAAGCTTTCTCTTTCTCCGTTTGTAATAATATTTATTGTTGGCGGTGTTTTATCAATATAAACACTCATCTGCAAAGTGTCTTGTATTATATACTTTGCAAAACTATTTTGAGATAGTAATGCTCCAAATAATAAAATAAATATTATAATTGTATACAGTTTCTTTTTCAACTAAATTACCTCCTCACCAGTTACAAGAATTTTAAATATGTAACTTTCTAAATTTCTTCCTTCGAATGTATCGACTTGGTCATTTTGAATAATTGTGTTTTGATTTTCTCCTGTTTCATACATCCACTCCCAATCAATAATAATCTCTTCTTGACTTTTTTTCTTTATAATTCCACTTAGACTTTTTTCTAATTCTTGTAAAGTGGAATATTTTTCGTCTGTTCCTCTAATTTTAAAACACATATTACTTGTTTTGTCATTAGTTATATTTTCAAATAATACTTTGTATCTCATATCAACTGTACTTGATTTAGTAGTAATTATTATTGAAAAGCTGCCTGATGTACCAGGACATATTTTATTTTTCACAAGACTTTTTGCATTGATTGTATTAGTCAAGTTAATATCTTCTGAACTTATATTTTCAAATGATACATCAAAATCATAATGAACAGTATTCTCTGAATTTTCATCTATATCTAATTGAATTAGAGATATATTAATGTAATCATATAATTTATGTAGCAGAGAAGCTTCAGGATTAAACGACTTACACAATGCTAGTCCTATTATAAAACCTATAATAAATAGTAGTAATAATAAAAATAAGTAAGAACTTTCTATTCTTACTTTTATCCAATAGATTTTACCATCATTATTTATAAATTCAATTTCATAGTCTTTTTCCTTTTTTAATTTGTATTTATTATCAATTTCTATTTTCTCTTTTATGTTGTTATCTTCATCTCTTTCAACTAAATATGCTTTACCTTCAAATATAATTTCAACTTCTTTATTGTATTTGTTTATTTTGTCATCAATTTTGGGAATATCTTTATTAAAATAAATTCCATAATATTCTTTCTTTTTCATATCCAACATCCCCTTTATTTTATACTCTGTATCGCTTCAACTTTTATTTGAACACTACCATCTATATCTGTTAGTATTGCAGGATTATTATTATATTTTATTTGTAATTGATAGTCGTCAGTCTGTTTAATTGTACTTACTAATGATATTAAGTCTGTTTTATTATTTTTTAAGCTAACAGTTTTTCCATTTTTGGTTAATATGAAATCCAAATCAGCTTTTGATGTATTGACTATTTCAATATAATAATTCATATCAACTTCACTAACATTCGATCCATTATAATTTTTCACTGAAAAGTCATATATAGTGTCTTCAATTCCATCTATTTTAATATTGCTATCTCCTTCAACATTAAGAATAGGTTTAGCAATTTCCGTTGAACTACTTACATTAAAATTCTTTTTGTATTTTGAGAAGCTTCTTCCTCCTAAGAATAGGCTACATAGTAATAAAATTATAATGATTAATAATATTATTAATGCAGTCTTTAAAATTTTTTTCTTTGTTATATCCATTTTGTTTCTCCTTTTCTATAATATAATTAAAACCAATATAACTACTGGTATTACTATATACCAATATTTATATAATAATTTTAAAAGTTTAAATTTGTATATTACTTTACCTTCGATATTTTCTTTTTGAACACTTATATCATCAATTGTGTTATTGTTATCTCCTTTTGTTATATAGTTATTTCCGTTCCTTTTGATTATTCTGTGAGTGACTAAATATTTATCATCAACGTTATATGTAATAATGTCGTTTACTTTATAGTCATTACTCTCCTTTATTAATACTATATCTCCAATTTTAAGTTCGTTTTCCATACTTCCAGATGTAATTTGAAGAATGCTAACTCCACAAATTTTCGTTATTAAAGCATTATAAGTTGTATTATAAAATACAATAAAACTAAAAATTATTGATAAAGTTAGCATAAATAAAAATTTTATTATTTTTTTCATTAATTATTTTGTGTCGGAATAACTTGAGTACCAGTTACAGTAATATCGAATGAATAATCAAGTGCATCTAAGCCCTCTAAAGTATCTGTTTTATCATTTTCTTCTAAAGTATTTCCATTGTCTTGTGTTTCATAGTTCCATATCCAATCAACTGTTAGTGTTCTAGTTTTATTTGTGTCATCAGCATCTATAATTCCAGTAAATACATCTTCATAATCTTCAATTTCATCAAAAACTTTATCATTGTATTTAAACTTTAAGTTTGAAGGCTTATTGGTTTCGTTATCAAAATCCACTTTATACTTTACTCCTACTTCTGCTCCAGAAGCATCTAGCACAAGGTCAAATGTACCACTTGTACCTGGCGCTATTCTTCCATTTATCAAAGTTTCTTGGTTGTATGTATCAGCCAACTTTATTGTTTGCATCTGTTCTGTGGAATCATTAACAACAAAATTCCACTTGGCTATTTCTGTTTCGCCACTTCCTGTTATTTTATTTGTATACTTTGAGTTAGTTATCCCTAAAAAAGCACTTGTTCCTATTACTACAAGTGTCATTCCAATCAATACTTTTTTTGTTATGTTTTTCATAATTCTTCTCCTTTATTTTTAATTTTTGCTTTTTCTATCACTTCTATTTTTAATATGAATCTATTAGACAATCATAGGCATCACTCCTTTATAAATAAAAAAGAAGATATTAATTTCTTAATATCTTCTAATTATTTCTTTTTTTATATTACTATCGTACATTATCATTTCTGTTTTTACTTTCTTTTTGGGATTCTACGCCACAATAAAATTCAAAATAAAATTTCACTTTTTGACATAAATCCTTACTATCTTTATAATGATATTCTGCTCCTGAACCATCTTCCATACCTATGTATATTGTTTTGTTATTTTTATCTAAAACAATTTGTAATTCAATTTCTTCTGGCATATTTTCTTTAAAACTCCCTTCATATATTGTTATATATTAAGCATATCCATTTCCTCGAGAAAAATATACATTTCTCTTCCACCTAATTTAAAGGCTTCTTTTAGCTCAATAGTTTTTTCATTTCTATATAATTCTATAATTCTTAAAACAGCTTTCTTTTCATCATCAGTCATACTGCAGATTTTTTCGTCTTCTAAATATTGTCTAACATTAGGATAATTATGTTCTATCTCATTTATTTTCTGTTCAAGTTCACTGTAATCTTCTCTTTGTAATAATTTTATTTGTACATACCATTCAAATTGATCCATAAAGCTATTACCACTGTCGTTCATAAAACTATCTAATACTTTTTTCATCATAAAATACCTCCAGGGGGTCTTATTTTTTTATAGCGACCTCTGAGTATATTTTATTCCTTATAATGTGATATTTACAAATGTACAATTTTATCTTTCTCTGTCTTTTTTGTAGTTTTGTTCTTCTTTCTCGTCATCAACATCACTTTCCAAAATTTCCTGCTCTTTTTCATTTAGATTAAGCTCAATATTTAATTCATCAAGTCTTTTTTGCTTTTCAAGTAATAATTGTTCTTGAGGAAATTCCTTTATAACTTCCTTTTCTGCATTTTCTAATTGTAGCTTTTCATTAGCAAGTCTTTCTTTGGTAGGTTCAATATCTTCAGCAATTCTTTCCAAGCAATTATCAATTCTTTGTATGTTCCCATATTTATCATTTCCAAGAACTATATGATAATTGTAGTTGTTTTTAAGATTTAAAGTAAATACCTTATCAAATCTATTATAGCCTAGTTCTACATTAAACCCTCTATATGTACCAATAAATTCATCATCAGCATTTGTTTTTTTACTACAAGCATCTATAATAGCTTGTCCTGCTTTATCTTTTTCGTTATATGTAATGTCATTTATTTTCATATCATAAAATCCATTTGAATTTGGAATAGTGTTTGCTTTTAGATATTCAACATCATTTTCTAAAGCTACTATTTTCCCTTCAAGTCTTTTAAGTTCTTTGGGATAATATTTTGCAATTCTATCTTGCAAATCATATTTTTGACTCATAAAACTTTGTTTTAATAATTTAAGTTTAGCAACTTCTGTATCTAGTTCTGTCTTTTCTAAAATATGTGGATTACCGGTCGCTAGTGCCTTTATTTCCCCATAAGATAAAGCTTTTTCATCAATATCTTCAGCAACTCTTACTGGGGTTTTAGAAGTCATAATTTGTGATATAAACTTCTGTTTATTTTCAACTAATTGATATAAATATGCGTCAAATGTTTGTTCTGTTACATAAGTATATATTTCGATTTCTTTATTTTCATTTCCTTGCCTTACGCCACGACCATTTCTTTGAGTAAGGTCAGCAGGTCGCCATGGGCAGTCTAAATGATGAAGTGCAACTAATTTATCTTGTACATTTGTGCCAGCTCCCATTTTACTTGTACTTCCAATTAAAACTCTTACTTCCCCACTTTTTACTTTACTAAATAATTCTTTTTTCTTAATTTCATTATCAGCTTCATGTATAAATGCAATTTCTTCTCTGGGAATTCCTTTTAAAGATAGTTTCCTTCTAATATCATTATATACATCAGTAAACTTATAATTTCCATCTTCATCAATACTTTCTTCAAATTGCTTTGGTGTAGATAAATCACAAAATACTAATTGAGTTGATTTTTTCTCTTTAGTTCTTTCCCATATGTCATAAATATTATTACAGCACACATTTACTTTACTATTCGGGTCATCTTCTAGCATATCATTCATCAGTCTTTGGTCAAGAGCAAGTTTCCTGCCTTCATTAGTGATTTTAAGCATATTATCTTTAGAAGCATCAACCATTCCACTTCTAATTCGTTCCGCTCTATTTCCCAATTCTTCGACCATATCTATTTGAATTTGACTAGGCTTTGTTACTATGTTTTTATTTATAGCTTTTGGAGTTGGAAGGTTTAATGTTTCTGCTGTCTGGATATCTGCTGTTTCTTTAAACATATTCATGAGTTCTGGTAAATTGTGAAACTTTGCAAATCTAGTTTTTGCTCTATATCCTGTTCCTTCTGGCGAAAGCTCTATTGCTGTTACAGTTTCTCCAAAGGTACTAGCCCACGAATCAAAAAATTCTAATTGCATTTTTCTAAGAGTGCCATACTGTAGGTATCGTTGCATAGTATAAAGTTCAACCATACTATTTGATACTGGTGTACCTGTTGCAAATACAGTTCCTCTACCATTAGTAATTTTGTCTAAATATTGACATTTCATAAATAAATCAGAGCTTTTTTGTGCTTCTGTTTGAGCAATACCACCTACATTTCTCATTTTAGTATATAAAAAAAGATTTTTATAATTATGTGCTTCATCAACAAATAGCTTATCAATTCCTAATTCTTCAAAAGTGATTACATCATCTTTTTTATCTTGATTATTCAGTTTTTCTAATTTATTTTCTAATCCTTTTCTTGTTTTCTCAAGTTGTTTAATAGTAAAATTTTCTCCATTATCTCTTTTTACAGCATCAATTCCTATTAAAACATCACTAATTTGTTTTCCTATCATTTCTCTTTGTCGTTCAATTGACATTGGAATTTTTTCAAATTGAGAATGTCCAATAATTACTGCATCATAATCTCCTGTTGCTATTCTGCTACAAAATTTTTTTCTGTTTGAAGTTTGAAAATCTTTTTTTGTTGCAACTAAAATGTTCGCAGCTGGATATAATTGTAAAAATTCAGCTGCAAATTGTTCTATTATATGATTAGGTACAACAAATAAAGATTTATTACATAATCCCAATCTTTTACTTTCCATAGCGCTTGCAACCATTTCAAAAGTCTTGCCAGCACCAACTTCATGAGCTAATAAACAATTTCCACCATATAAAACATGAGCGATAGCATTTAATTGATGTTTTCGTAATGAAATCTCAGGATTCATTCCTACAAATCTTAAATTGCTTCCATCATATTCTCGTGGTCTAATGCTATTGAATCTTTCATTATAAATTTGAACAAGCCTATTTCTTCGGTCTTGATCGTTCCATATCCAATCTTCAAAAGCTTTCTTTATTTGCTCTTGTTTAGATTGTGCTATAGCTGTTTCTTTTTTATTTAAAACTCGTTGCTTTCGTCCTTCATCATCTATAATGGTATCAAATATCTTAACATCTTTTAGATTAAGAGTTGTTTCAATTATTTTATATGCATTAATTCTATCTGTTCCATAAGTTTTGTATGCCTTTATATTTCCTTTATCTACATTTTTATTTTCTATATACCATTCTGCATTAAATTCTGAATATCGTACTTTCATATTTCTTGTTGCATAAAATGGAGTGTCCAACAATTCAAAAATAAAATCTCGAATAATCTCTTCAGGTATCCATGTTGCTCCTAGCTTAATTCCTATCTCACTTGCTTTGATTTCTTCTGGCATTACTTTTCTTAAACTATCAACATTTGTTTGAAATTCAGGAAATTCATTTACTAGCTTACTTGCAAGCTCTAGTTTTTCTCTTACATTACCACTTAAATATTCATCTGCTGTTACATATTTTGATTCTCCTATTTTCTTATTTGGATTTTCAAAAATTTGTCCTTCTAATTCTTTTACAAGTTCTTCTTCATTTTTACCTGTAAGTGATTTCATAAATTCTATATCTACTCTGGCTTTTTCGGATAATGAAACAATTAACGCTTCATTACTCGTTGATACACTTTTTATTTCTTTATATGGTTTTATTGTTCTTTTTGTAAACATATCAGCTTTTCTTAAAAATTTTCCATCAGAGTCCATTATTTCTAAAGAACATAAAAGGAAATAACTACTATCCTCCGAAAAGGCTTGATTATTTCCTCTACTATTTATTAAACCATATTTTCTTACAAAAATATCATATAGTCTATTTAATTTTATTTGTTCACTACTTATATCTTCATCTGGAAAATCGTCTATCTGCATTTCAATTAAATTTCTTGTACATTCACGAAGCTCTATCATACCTTTAATTCTATTTACTGTTGTTATTGGTAAATCTTGCTGGAACATTTTACTATTTTCTCTATAATAGACAATCCCATCTACTATCGTATATGAATAATTTTTAACGTCTGGAGTAGCAATAATAAATTTCTCATCATCTTCTATATCTTCTATTTCATAATCAGTAACTTTGCCATGTATGTTTGCGATAGCAGCATTTAATTGGCTTTCTAAAGAAGTGTCATTATTAGCAACGCAAGTAGCATCGAATCCATACTGGGTACTTTCAATTTCCATATTTCCCAGTATCATTTCAGGATTATCTACAAAATACTTATTCATTTTAATTCCATTAGTATCTGTATCAAGATAAATCCAGTCAGGTTCAATATCAATAATGTTTTCTCTTTTTTGTAAAAACAAAATATCTGATGTAACTTTCGTTCCTGCATTTTTTGTAAAAGTGTTGTTTGGTAGTCGTATTGCTCCTAAAAGCTCTGCTCTTTGGGCTATATATTTTCTAACAGAAAGATTATCTTTATCCATTGTTCCTTTGGATGTTATAAAGCATATTACTCCACCTGGTCTTACTTTATCAAGAGTCTTGGCAAAAAAATAATCGTGAATTAAGAATTTATGTTTATCATACCTCTTATCTAAAAGTTTGTAATCTCCAAAAGGCACATTTCCTAAAGCAATATCAAAAAAACTATCTGGTAATTCAACCTTTTCATAAGCAGAAATTGATATATTAGATTTTTGATATAATTGTCTTGCTATTCTTCCAGATATTGAATCGATTTCAATTCCATATAATTTGCTTTCGTTCATACTATCGGGAATATTTCCTAAAAAATTTCCAATTCCACAACTTGGTTCAAGTATATTAGCTTTCTTTACTCCCATGTTTTCTAAAACTTTATATATAGATTTAGTAACAATTTGTGGTGTATAAAATGCAGTAAGAGTAGATGCTCTGGCATTTTTATATTCTTCTTCAGATAGTAATTCTTTTAAAATATTGTATTCATTTGACCAATTACTGTCTTTGTTATCAAATGCTTTTGCTAATCCACCCCAACCTATATATTTGGATAATATTTCTTGTTCTTTTGCTGTTGCTAAACGATTTTCTTCTTCACATTTCTTTAAAGTTTTTATTGCTTCTATATTGTTTGTGAATTTTTCTTTTGGCGATCCAATACCTAAATCATTATCTGTTATTTTGAAATTAATTTTATTACTTTCCTGTAAGTTCGGATAATAAACATCTTTCTCTTTTGTGTTTTCTATTGTTTCTTTATTAGAATTGTCTTCAATAAATTTATCAATATTATTCTCTAACTCTTCACTAGTATCTTTTGAAAAATCTTTTGCATTATCTACAATTTCGTTTAGTACATTTTCAGCTATATTATCCATCTCTTTTAATTTAAAAAGATGAGAATTTGAAGGATTTTCATTTATAATTCTTTCAAATTCTTCTTTTCCTATTTCTCTACCTAATAAGGGAAACTTTAAATCATATAATTGTATATTAAATAACCCAATATTTGATATTTCATATTGGTCACTTCCTATATATACAATATCGCCTAAGTGATAATCTAAAACTTTTTCAACTGGTATTTCAACAATCCTACGTTCTTCTATGTTTTCTTGATCAAGCCATTTGTTGTATTCTTCTTTTTCTTTAGGATTTAAATATCGATCATCTAATACAAGTTCTTTTAATCTCTTTTCAACTGCATTCCATGTAAGTATCTTTTCTGGTCTATTATCCTTATATCCCTGATACAATTTTATTCCTTTTGCACTATGTTCTTGACCAAAGTTTGCACCACTATATGCACTACTTGAACCTCCAATACCATATTCGTTTTTTAAAAATTTTATATTTTCTTCAGAAGACATACTAGATGTCATTTGTTTATATATTCTAAATTTACCATCCTCAAAACCACTGCCATCTTGTAAAGTTCTATCTATCATTTCTTGCGTAAATTCAAAAATAGCAGACACTGTTATATCTGTATCTGCTATTTTTTGCTTTTGTTCATCTTCAGTTGGAAGATTTAATTGTAAATTAATTCCTGAATTACTATTTCCTCTGCTGATTGTTTCAAATTGTTCATCATTTGAACCCATTTCATTTGATTTTGTTTCTTCAACTCTTCTGTTATATTCTCTTTTTCCATCATTTCTTTCATAATTGTATCTAATTTCTTTGTTGCTTCTATTTGTATATTTGATAGATGACTTGAAAGCTCGTTTTTCATCTTTAAAGCCGTATATAGACCTTTTTTGTTTTCCTTCAAATAGTTTAATCTCATCTGATAATATTTGCCCTGAATTAGATTCTCGTTCCTTTCTTCCACTGTTAAATTTGGTATTAGATAATCTCCTATTAGACTGTATCCTAGACTCATAACTAACACTCCTTTCGTTTTCTTTATTAATTATAGTATCATCTAAATTTTCTTTATTTGCAAATATAGGATTTTTATTTTTTTCTTTTAATTGTAAATCTTTAATAGTTTTATGTATTTCTCTTAAACTTTTTTCTGCAATATCGCTTGTAGCAGTTCCTAAATGTGCCAAAGTATCTATTGTATTAAATTCAATAATTTCTCTAAAATCATCTAAAGAAAAATAATTAAATGGATTTATACCGCAACGTTGCATAGTTATATATGCAACACTATTAGATAATAAACTTCTGAACTTTACTTCAATATTAAAATTATCCAATTCTTCTAAAAAGCTATTATTTTTTGAATATATTAAACTATCTAAATAATCTTGTAAATTATCTTCTACTGAGTTATATGAAGCAGATATAATTGCTTCTGCCAAATCTATTTTATTTTCTAACTCTCCAAAATTTGCTTCAAGAGTTTCGATAATTTCTTCATTATATTTTTTATCAACTTTCCATAGGTTTAGTTTTGTGCCTCTATAATTATGCGTATCAGAAACATCAAAAACATATCGTAATTTATCATTAACTTCATCTAAGAGAGCAATTCCCTTTGCGCCTTTATTAACCCATCTTTTAACTTTATCATTCCAAGTATCAATATCAGCACATGCTGTGGCTTCAGGTCTTTGAGCAAATATTAATACTTGTTCATCAAATGAATATTTATAGTTATTAGATGCTGTAATTAAAAATGAAGCCCAATTTTCTGGACTATTGTTTATATCTTTTAATGTATCTTTATATAATTGAGTTACACTCTGCAATTTTGAAGGCATTTTATTCCTCCTTTCCAGTTTTTGTATTTCCTGATAAAAATTCTATTATTCCTTTTTGAATCTTTCTTCTCTTGTTTGCTTTATAATTTTCTTCAATAACAATTTTGAAATCCATAATTAAACTTTTTTCAAAAGGAGTAAATTCTCCAATATAATCTAAATCTTGCCATTTAATATTTACTACTTTCTCAGTTGTATTGATTTCATGCTTAAACAATTTATCTAAAGTTTTCATTATGTCTGTCATTTTATAAATTGCCATATAATTTCCTCCTATAAAAAAAGACCTTACTTTAAGTTTTTACTTAAAATAAGGTCAACTATTGACAATTCAACAAAATCTATATTATAATAAATATAGGAAATGACAATTCCGCAGATGCGGTTTTGCCAAAGTTTAAGTTAAATAAACCAAACGCTTGGCGGAGCAGAATGGTTTATTTTTTTTATCTATTTGCTCAAAATTATAACCAATATAATCAAGGCAAATACAATGATAGTTTCAGCAATTAAGCCAAATAAAAGTAAGTATATTATTTCTAATAAAGCTCCTTCTATCATATGTATCACCTCCTCCCTCGCAATGAAAATTGCGGATCAGAGGCAAAACCGTTCTGCTAATTATCAATTTCCTATGTTTTAAATTCTACAACATAAATTTACATTTGTCTATATTATTATTATTGTATTTTTATTTTCTAAGTTTCTTTATTCCTAAAACAATAATTCCTGCAAGTAAAATAAAAGATATACTTAAAACTTTAATCCAAAATCCTATGTTACTATTATCTCCTGTGTTTGGTGTTTCAATTTTTTCATTTTCAAAATCAAAACTATACAAATCTTTTTCAGCTTCTTGTACTAAATTTCCATCAATAGTAACGCCATTATCATTTATTTCAACAATTATTTTCTTATCAGAAAGTTTATATCCCTTTGGTGCTTCAATTTCTTTGATGTAATATTTTCCATATCTTAAATCTTCAAAAGTTACATAGCCATTTTCTTTATCAGATTTTACTTCTTTTATTAACTTAGTACAGTTTTCATCTTCATATATTCCAAATGTGAAATCTGATTTGATAATTTCTTTTGTATCTTTATCAATTTTTACAATTCTAATGTCTTTTAAAATTGGCATGTCCTTCATTTCAAGTCTTTGTGTTTCTTTATCAGTTGTAACTTCAAATTCTATTTCTTCAGTAAGTTCATATCCATAAGGAGCTGTTACTTCAATCAATTTATATTTCTTTCCTTCTTCTAAACCACTAACTATATGAGGTTCTTTACTTGAAGTCCATTCATCTATAACATTTCCTTCTTCATCTACTACTTTTAATTCAGCACCTTCTAATTCTTCTCCAGTTACTAAATCTGTTTTTACAATTTCAAGTATTTTATCTATCATTGTAACTTTTTGAACTTCATTTGTGTTCTTTATTGTAAATGAAATATCTGTTGATTTTACAAATCCATTTGGACAAATTTCTTCTCTTAATATATATGTTTCTCCTGCTGTTAGTCCTTCAATTTTATGAGTTACTTCTCCAGAAATCCATGTATCTATAACATTACCATCTTTATCTATAACTGTTAATTTTGCTCCTTCTAATTCTTTTTGTCCTGTTATATCAGTTTTGCTAAATTCTGTAATTGTTGTATCATTTTTTATTTGTCTTGTTTCTTCATATACTTTCTTTATTAAATCTTTTTGCTCGAATTTTACTTCATATTTTGTTTTATTTAAAACTAAACCGTTTAATGTTTTTGTTTCAACCAATTCATATATTCCCATTGGTAATTCTGTTAAAGTATAATTTCCATCTTTATCAAGATTAAATCTTTTTACTTCTTGACCTTTTTCATAAATTGTTGTTCCATCTGCATAATCAATTATTTTTTCTTTAGCTATTAGCTTAAATTCAATTCCAGATAAATCAGATATATCAACCAATGATTTATCAACATTTTCACGAATCGCAACAGATTTGTCAATTACAAGTGTTCCTGCTGGTTGTTCATTGCGAACTTGTACTGTAATATAAGCATCCGTGTCTTTGTCATATTCCACGCTATCATTAGCTCTATTTAATTCAAAAATACATTCTTCATCTAATTCTAAAAAGCCAGTTGGGATTTTAATTTCAACAACTTTGTATGTTCCTGCATCTAGTTTTGTTTCTGTATACGCAATAGCATTTTTATCTGTTGTCCATTCATCAAAACTTTCTCTACCTAGTTTACAACTTATCTTTTCCCATTCATTTGTTGTCTTATTCAATTTATATAATGAGAAAGTGGCATTAGAAAGAGTTACTTCTTTTCCTGTTTTCTTATCTAATTTTACCATTTTAATAAATGATGTGAATGGTGTATCATTTTCTACTAATTCTTTGATAACGTTTGGGCTATCTTTATCTATACTAACAGTGAATGGTTTTACAGGATTTACTAATGGTGAAGGACAATAAGTTTCATGTACTGTGTAATTTCCATAAGCTAATAACCCTGAAATTCCATGACCATTATTTTCAGTTTTAAAAATTGAAAATTCATCTTTAGCAAACTCGTTTAGATGTTTTGCTGCTTCATCAAAACTTCCGTAAAAATCGACATATTTTGTTAAAATAGCAGTAAATTCAGCACCATCAACTATTGGAGCTGTATCGTTTGTAATTGAAGAAACTTTTATAACTTCAAATTTTGCTTTTTGTACTTGATTAGTAAAAGTATCTTCTAGTTTAATTACTTTTGTATTCATATCTTTATAACGAAATGTTATCGAATGAACTTCTGTATCTGTTAGATAACCTTCTGGTACTTTAGTTTCTTTAGCATAATAGCTTCCCATAGGTAATCCTTTTAAAAAATCTTCCTCTGTTGTTAAATTAGCGGTTTTGCAGCTTGTTGAAATATTAATTTTTGCAACGCCATTTGAATTAAATGTAAATGTTGCTATTGCTTCATCTTTTGAAAAGTATTTTACAGTTTTAGCCACATTGAAAATATCCTCATTAGCATATAGTGTATATTCTGTATCATTTAATGTAGCATCTCCATGATGTCCTATTCCATCGGCTCTGTTTTCTCTTCCTGTTTCTTTGTCAGTTTTAAAAAGACGTAGTTCTCCTGTAGGTTCATAGTTTTTAAATGATATTTCAGTAGTTTCATTTACTTTGACATCAACTTGTTGAACAGTTGTATCTAATAAATAACCTGTTGGTACAGACAATTCTTTTACATAGTATCTACCTGGTGCTAATCTTTGAAACATTATATTTCCGTTTGCATCAGAAGTTCCTTCTCTAACTTTTTGAGTACAATTTTGATCTTTATATAAACCAAATGTACAACCTCCTAAAACATTTCCTACAGAATTTGTCTTAATCACTAGAGCGTTTCCATATTCAACCTCAATATTGATAGAAAATGCACTAGGATCAACATAGTTTGAAAAAATTAAATTTTGTACAGCACCTGACGTAAAATGAATATAAATATAGTTTCCCATTGTATTGCTTGAATACTCTGATCCATTTGGCATCAATTGATATATACCATGCTCTCGTGAATTAAAAGTTACGTTATCAGCTGTACAATCTTCTGTAACAGTTATAGCTAAGTCATTACTTCCTTGAATATGATTAATAATTACACCATTTATATTTTTATTAAATGAACCATAAGCAGATAGTTTTCCTGCTGTATCTGTTATAATTTTTGTTTCTCCAAAGGTAGCTTTACTTGTACTACCATTGAAAGAAGTATTACCATGATATTGGTTATAATATCCTTCTGTTCTTGCTGTCCAGTCAGCTAAATGACCTGTAGACATATAGTTTCCATTCCAGCTTTCTCTTGCAGGAACATTTGAATTTCCATCAATATTGTTATGTATGTATTCCCAAACCCAATGTTGAGTGCAGGCTGCTGCTCTCATTGCTTCAGGACTATTTGGAATTCCATATCCATACGTCATTGTATATCCAAAGTATATCATCTCCGCAATTCTTTCATATTGTGGAGCACTATTTTTATAATGAACTATAAAATCTCCATTGTATGTATAGTTTCCTCCTGGCGAAGTCGCACCATACTGCGTGCAAAATACTAAATATGTTGTACCATCATAGTTAGCAAAATGCATCTCATGTCCATAAGATTCTTTACTACCAGGAATCACTCCAAATTCTGCATTGCTATTAATATCAGTTATGAATGCTGCAAATGTATTAACTGGTATAGAAGTAAATAAAGTTAAAACTAGCATTATAAATGCCAATAATTTTTTAGTTTTGTTTTTCATTTTTTTAATCCTTTCATTAAAATTTGCAATAAAAAAAGAGCTATTACGCTCTTTCTTATCATTTTTTTGTTTTATTGAATTGCCCAAAAATAATATAAACCACAAGCACATTGATTGATTTTATATTGTACTGATGACCATCCTGCTGTATAAGCTTCAAAAGCTTGATTAGCTTCATCCCAAGTTGAATAATATCCATGTTCATTGGCAGCATTTCCAGATACATGATTACATCCTCCTCCAACGCACCAATATTCTAAATCACTTTCTGTTATTGGTTTTGAAACTTGTTGTTGAGGTTCTTCAACTTTTATAGGTATTTCAACTGGATTTGTATTAACAGTTTCTTGTGCTTTTGGTGTTTCTTGTACTTCTGTTTGGGCTATTGTTTCAGTTATATTAGAAGTTTTATTATTTTGAGATTTTGTTGTTTTCAATGTTTCCTTTGGAATTTCTTGTTCTACTTCTTTTTCAGTTGGTTCTTCTTTTACTTCTTCAACTGAATTTGTAGTATTACTAAATTGTTCCTGTTTTAAACTTATCAGACTATCTTCTATAATCTCAATATTATCAACTACTTCATTTGAAACAACATTCTGATTTTGTATATCATTTGTTATATTACTATAATCATTTAGACTAATTCCTCTTGAAAATATTGTTAAAAATAATCCAATAGATAGTGCTATAATTTTTAATTTCATATTTATCACGCTCCTTATGACCTCATTTTACAACGATTTTTAGGATATAACAAATGTATGAATTAAAATTTTAAACAATCATTACACATCACCTCGCAATGTTTTTAATAATTTAATTTATATATTTTTATTAATATATATATCTTTTCAGTTAGTATAGAGATAGTATTTAAGGGGGTTTGTAAGGGGGATTTTTAAAATCTATCCGTACCTACATTTATCTACTCATTTCTCTATTTTTCACTCTTCTGTTATGTTCTTCAGCGCACATAAAAAGAAAGTCCTCCCTATCTTTGTTAGTAACAACATTTTTTGGAAAAACTTTCTCAAACCTTAAAGTATCAATTTTTATTTTTTCCACTTGATTAGGCTTTTCTTGGCTCATTATTTCTTCTAATTTATCCGTATCAAGCTTATTTTCTTGTTCTAATTTTTTCATGTGTATAGCCTGTGCTAAGGAAGGTGTTATATCAGAAAATTGCATTATATCAAGTAAAACATATTGATTATCTTTACTCAAATAAGATATTTCAACAGCAGGTCTAAATGCAATTCTTTCTTCATCAACCATTTCTAATATCTCAGGTATTAGTTCAGTAAGTCTAATATACCTTCTGATTTGTTCTCTACTTTCTCCACTTTCTTCAGCTAATTTTTCATTTGTTCTTAATTCTGACACCAATGGTGTCAAATTATCTTTTGTCGGTCTTCCCGCTTTTTTGTTCATTGCTTCCAATTTCATTTTATATGCGAATGCTTTTTCACTATATGATATTTTTTCTCTTTGATTCATATTGCTATCTACCATTAAAATTGTTGCTTCTTCATTTGTAAGGCTTTTTACAATAGCAATAATCTTGTCTTTTCCAGCAAGCTCACTTGCTCTTTTTCTCCTATGACCTGAAAGCATTTCATATCTTCCATCATCTTTTCTTCTAACAATTACTGGTTGTGTTACTCCATATTGTTTTATACTTTCACACATCTCCTCCATTTTTTCATCATCAACTACTTTATACGGATGATTTGGAAAACTATCTATTTCGTTAAGTTTTATGTATATTATGTCTTCTGAGGATTGGTCAAACAAATAGTTATCTACTGTAATCTTTGGAAGCTGCATTTTTTTCCCTTTGTCTGTCAAATTCAAGTACCTCCTTCGCAAACTCATTGTAAGCATTTGCCACTTTACTATTTTTGTCATATTTGAAAATACTTTTTCCTCGTGATGTTGACTCTGCCGTTTTCACTGCAAGTGGTATTTTAGTTTTATATATATTTACAGCTGAACCATAATTTTCTTTTAAATCACTCAATGTTTCTTTTGATAAATTAGTTCTGCTATTTACCAATGTCAAAAGAATTCCTCCAACTGCTAAATCTGGATTTATTGTTCGATTAACTTTTAAAATAGTTTGAAACAAATGTCCCATTCCCTTTGCTGCAAAAAAATGGTCTTGCACAGGAATTATTACCTTATCACTGCAAGCTAATGCATTTATTGTTAAAATTCCAAGAGAAGGCATACAATCAATCAAAATATAATCATAATTTCTTTTTATATCCTTAATTGCGTTTTTTATAGTAAATTCTCTACTCATTGCATTTACTAAAGCTACTTCTATTGCTGATAAGTCTAAGTTTGAGGGTATTAAATCAACACCTTCCTCATTATGTAGTATTGTATCTCTTACATCAAAATACCTATCAAACATAGTATCCTGCATTATATCTGCTATTGTTGTTTTTAAATCTTGTTCATTCCATCCCATATAAGTTGTTAAATCTCCGTTGTGGATCAGCGTCTATTAATAATACTTTTTTACCATGATTTTTTAAAGCAACTCCCAAATTAAAAGCAGTTGTAGTTTTTCCAACGCCCCCCTTTTGATTTGCAATAGCTATAACTTTACAATTCGACATTACTCATCCTCCTTATAAAGTTCTACTTTTATGGCGTACTGATATAAAACCCATTTTAAGTAAATATCAATTTCTCTAAGTTCTAGTTCATCTAAATTTGTTTTATCTCTTATGAATTCTTCTGTAAGCTTGTCTTGATATTTATATTTCATAATTAAATAATATAATCTATCTTCTTCATCATACAACGAACTCATAAATTTATTTATCAGATTCTGCCATATTTTAAATCTTTTTATTTTAGAATCATCTTCAAATTTTATTATTATATCTTCCAATATGTTATTTGATTGTTTTATTGATTTCAAATATGCTGTTTTTGATATTTTCATTTTATCAATTAATTCATCTTTTCTTTCTTCAATTAATTTATCTATGTTATTATAATTAAATAGCATAAATGTCATTTCTCTATTAACTTCTAATGGAAGGTATAGTATTTTGCTTATGTTTTTCATTAAACCTCCTAAAATGCAAAAAGAGTTAATTATATAAATTAACTCTTTATCTTGCATCACGATTTTTTTGTTTTTTATTATTCTTTTCTTTAGCCATTAAAACCTTTTGATAAATTTCATCTGCTGTTTCTCTGTTAAATTCCTTATCAATACTAATTTTTCCTCTTTCTATAAAATCTTTCGATAATGTAAATTTACCTGTATCAATAAAGTTATACCTATTTAGTTTATCTTTTCCAACATACATAACTGTTACAGGAATACTATCATGACCTAATAAAGGAATATTAACAGTCATATATTCTCCAGGTTCTAATGACTCAATATAATCAATAGCTTCTTGTTCTTTCATATTATTCATCTCCTATATATGGTAATATGTCAGTTTCATACAATTCCTTGAATTGATTATCTAATGTTGTAAAAATTAAACCTTCTTTAATATCAAATGGTTGAACACAATCTAGCCAATCTTCAAACCAACTTATAATATTGTCTATTTCATAATCTCTTTTATTTGAGTTCATATATGTAATTATTTTTTCTAAATGAGGTAATTCCTTAACAAGTAAATCATATAATTCTTGATTTACTAATATTTCTTCAATAAGATCTAAACCTGTTTGAACAGTTTTCTGTCTTCTTTCCTCTAAGAAATTTTCTAAACAATTACAATGAAATCTTAATAAAAATTTCTCTTTTCTGTCTGAAAAGAATTCTAAGCAATCTTCCTTTATTGAATATACATCAAATTCAGAAAAATTAAATTGAGCTGCTTTCATAATTACATTTTCATACATATCTTGTAATTGTGTATAGATATTTTTTATATCCAATTCCAATTCATCATTTTCTATTATAGTTTGTAGTTTTATTTCTAATTTTTTTAAACTCATTGTATCTCCTTTCATTTTTGGACAGCAAAAAAGCCTTTCACATTCCTAGTGAAAGACTATTTTTAGATTTAATTAATTATTTTTTTATTGTTATACAATATAATGTAGCGATGTTTCTCCGTGGTTAGTTTGCAATTCTGATAACGAAGAAACATCAAAACAAATAACATTTAATAAAATTACAAAAACTTATTAAATGATTATTTACAAATGGGGTATATTAAAGCAGATAAAACGCCCTATTATCAAAGTTTTGCGCAAATAGGGATGGGAGCATATATAGAACAGCCCAACACCTATATTCTTACATATATCTAGCATTAAGCTGTTCGACCATTGCTTATATTCATCTATATTACTTTATTTACATATATCATTTATTCTCTAATTAATCTATTATATAGCTTGTTATATCAATATTTCTATCAAGCTTTAAATTCAATTTTAAGCCATTTTAATTATT